>Ga0079300_10000481_pt1 | contig 14895 bp, 16 predicted proteins | sample Wag4_2014_7_11_FD_74799 | JGI IMG/M metagenome (GOLD analysis project Ga0079300, IMG submission 74799) | Fresh water microbial communities from Ohio, USA - Utica-2 Time Series HT 2014_7_11 | ecosystem: Environmental > Aquatic > Freshwater > Water tank | place: USA: Ohio | collected 2014-07-11
GGGTGCCGCCGGTGCCGGCGCTGGCCTTGAGCTGCTTGAGCAGGCTGCGGGCCTCGGCATCGGGCAGCTCCAGGCCGGTGATGGCCGTCACCAGCTTGCCGCCCTTGCCGGCCTTCGTGCGCTGCACCCGCACCGGTTGCTGGGCCCTGGGGGTGGCTGGTGAGGCTGCGGCGGGCCGGGCGAGGCTGGCGGCGCTGCTGAGGCTGCCGAATTCCTGCCAGCCCCCTTTCTTGGCCATCCGTTCTGCGCCGCCGTTGATCCCATTCTGGAGGGGCTCAGCCCGCCACCGCCTCCACCACGCTCACTGCTGAGGGGGTGGGGTGGATCCTCTCCATCCAGGTGCTGCAGGAATTTTTTGTCCAGGCCACCCGGGTGAGCCGCTCCCGGGCCCTGTCCATGGACGAGGCCCGGATGCTGATCGATTGCTGGGGCCGCTTCACGGTGCAGCCCATCACCTGGGAGGTGCACCAGCGCGCCCTTGATCTGCGAGCCATGCACCCCCTCTCTTTTTGGGATGCGGCGATCCTGGCAGCTGCCGAGCAGAGCGGCTGCACCCTGCTGCTCTGTGAGGACCTGAGCGACGGGGGCCGGTACGGCGCGGTGGAGGTTCGCACTCCTTTCCGGCGGCTGGGTTGAGCGTCACCGTGGGCATCCACTGGCCAGCCACTCCCGGCCTGCCGGTGGAGGCTTTGGTGCGCCTGCTCGCCCTATTCTGCGCCGGCACGTGGCCCGGGTGGGGCTGCGGCTGGTGCCGCCTCCCTAGGCTGCTTCCACTGCATGCCGCCGCTGGTGACCGCCACCGTTCCCCCCGCCTCCCTCTCCCCCGAGGTGCGTCCCGATCCCCTCGGCCGCTTCGGGCCCTACGGCGGCCAGTACGTGCCGGAAACGCTGATGCCGGCCCTGGCCGAGCTGGAGGCGGCCGCCGCTGAGGCCTGGGCCGATCCGGCCTTCACCGAGCGGCTCAACCACCTGCTGCGCACCTATGTGGGCCGGCCCAGCCCGCTGTATGAGGCCGAGCGGCTCACGGAGCTCTACCGGCGGCCCGAGGGCGGCCCGCGCATCTGGCTGAAGCGCGAAGACCTGAACCACACCGGTGCTCACAAGATCAACAACGCCCTCGGCCAGGCCCTGCTGGCCCTGCGCATGGGCAAGCAGCGGATCATCGCCGAAACCGGCGCCGGCCAGCACGGCGTGGCCACCGCCACCGTGTGCGCCCGCTTCGGGCTGGAGTGCGTGATCTACATGGGCGCCGAGGACATGCGCCGCCAGGCCCTCAACGTGTTCCGCATGCGGCTGCTGGGGGCCACCGTGCAGCCGGTGACCGCCGGCACCGCCACCCTCAAGGACGCCACCAGCGAGGCGATCCGCGACTGGGTGACCAACGTGGAGACCACCCACTACATCCTCGGTTCGGTGGCCGGCCCGCACCCCTACCCGATGCTGGTGCGCGACTTTCACGCCTGCATCGGCATCGAGGCCAAGCAGCAGTGCCAGGACGCCTTCGGCCGCCTGCCGGACGTGCTGGTGGCCTGCGTGGGCGGCGGTTCCAACGCCATGGGCCTGTTCCACCCGTTTGTGGAAGACACCTCCGTGCGCCTGATCGGCGTCGAAGCCGCCGGTGAGGGCGTCCCCACCGGTCGCCATGCCGCCACCATCACCGAAGGCCGCGTCGGCGTGCTGCACGGCGCCATGAGCCTGCTGCTGCAGGACGACGAGGGCCAGGTGCAGGAGGCCCATTCGATCAGCGCCGGCCTCGACTACCCCGGTGTGGGCCCCGAGCACAGCTATCTCAAGGGCATCGGCCGCGCCGAATACGCCGCCGTCACCGATGCCGAAGCGCTCGACGCCCTGCAGCAGCTCTGCCGCCTGGAGGGCATCATCCCCGCCCTGGAGACGGCTCACGCCTTCGCCTGGCTCGACAAGCTCTGCCCCACCCTGGCCCCCGGCACCGAGGTGGTGGTGAACCTCTCCGGCCGCGGCGACAAGGACGTCAACACCGTGGCCGACAAGTTGGGCGACAGGCTGGGGGGCTGAGCCCCTCGCTCCTCAGGCCCCACCGGTATCACTCGGCCCTGGCCGCGAGGCGTTTTCAAACAGGGCCAGGCTGGCCGGAAACTGGCGCTGATCCGGATCGCGGTCGCTGGCGTTCGTTGGGCGCAGTCGGGTGGTGTATTCCAGCCTCAGGCCATTCACCGGATCGTCGAAGAAGAAGGAGCGGTAGGGATCCAGATCGAGCAGCTCCCCCACCACCACGCCGGCGCTGATCAGTTCCTGCCGCCGTGCTTCCAGGGCCGCCAGTGAGGGGCAGCGGAAGGCGAAGTGAAAGGTGCCCGTGGGCACGCCCAGGCCGTGGTTGATGCCGCTGTCGTAATCGCTCGGCACCCCGGGCACCGTCTGCCACTGCATGAAGGCCAGGGCGCAGTCGCCGCCGCAGTCAAAGAAGATGTGCTCCACGGTGCCCCCCTCCTGCATCAGCATCCGCTCGTGGATCAGCACCGGAAACCCCAGCTGTCCCTCGTAGAAGGCGCGGGTGGCCGTGATGTCGTGGGTGCCGAAGCTGAGATGGTCGAGGGTCATGGCGAGGCGGGGAAAGGGGCCGGTCAGGTCAGGGCAAGCCAGGCAAGACCTGATCGGCCGTGGCCTGGATGAACTGATTCACGGTGTGGAGATACCGCTCGGGGTCTTCAAAGAACGGCATGTGGGAACACCCCGGAAACAGGGCCAGGCTGGCGTTGGGCAGGCGGTCGCGGGCCATGGCGGCCAGGTCGGGCACGATGTAGTCGTGCTCGCCGTGCACCAGCAGCACAGGCATCGTCACCGACTCCAGATCGTCCATCCGGTCCCAGTGGCGCAGTGAGCCGCTGCACTGAAAGAAATAGGGGCCAAACATCCTGGCAAACACCTCCACCCCCAGGTTCTGCAGACACCAGTGCAGCGCTTCGGGCCAGGGGTGGCAGCGGCAGACATGGCGGTGCATCAGCAGGGTCACCGCGGCCTGATATTCCGGATGGTCGGTGCTGCCCCCGGCTTCATGGCGGGCCATCATCGCCACGGTTTCACTGCCGAGGGCCTGCTTCTTCTGCTCGAAGCCCCGCTCCATGCGGGGCAGGTCGAAGGCGGTGTTGGCCGCGATCAGGCTGCGCACCCGATCAGGGAACCGCAGGCTGAACTCCAGCGCCAGCACCCCACCCCACGACTGACCGAGCACATCGACGCAGCCCAGATCCAGGGCATCCAGCACTGCCGCCATCTCCTCGACGAACCGCTCGAGGCGCCACAGGGCTGGATCCTGGGGCCGGTCGGATTCACCGCAACCCAGCTGGTCCCAGGTGAGGAGCCGCAGGCCTGGCTGCAGCAAGGCTTGATGGCTGTCGCGCAGGTAGCGCGAGGGGCAGCCTGGCCCGCCATGCACCAGCAGCAGGGTGCGGGGGCCCTCACCGGCTGAGAAGGTCATCACCTGGTGGCCAGCCACGCCAACGGCCTGGCGCGTCCACTCAGCCATGGCTGCCATGCTCACAGGCTCGTGCGTCCCAGCGTATGGCCTCCGCCCCGTCTGCCCGGCTCCTGCGGGTCGGCCTCGCCGGTGTGGGGCGGTTCGGCCAGCTGCATGCCGGCGTGCTGGCCGATCTGCCGGGGGTGGAGCTGGCCGCCCTGGCCGATCCCGATCCGGTCTGCCTGGCCCGGGTGGCTGACCGCCATGGGGTGGAGACGCGGTATGGCGATGCCCTGGAGCTGATCGCCGACGACAGCCTGGATGCCGTCGTGCTGGCAACCCCGGATGACCAGCATGGCCCCCAGGCCAGGGCGGCCCTGGCCCGCGGGCGGCACCTGTTCGTGGAGAAACCGCTGGCCGCCAGCTGGCAGGACGCCAGGGAGCTGCAGCGGCTGGCGGTTATGGCCGGTGTGACCCTGCAGACGGGCCTGATCCTGCGCTACGAACCCTCCCATCGCTGGCTGCAGCAGCAGATCGCCGCGGGCGCCTTTGGCGAGCTGGTGTCGATCCGGGCCCGGCGCAACTGCAGCCGCACGTCCTTTGCCGCCATCGCCGATCGCATCCACACGGTGCATCGCACCCTGATCCACGACATCGACCTGGTGCTCTGGCTCAGCCGCAGCCGGGTGACGTCGGTGATGGCGATGGAGGTGCGCCAGGGGGATCACCTGGCCCCCCAGGGTTGCTTTGCCCTGCTGCGACTCGCCAATGGTGCTGTAGCCCAGCTGGAGAGCAGTTGGACCGTGCCCGCCCAGGCCCCCGCCAACGTGCTCACCGACCACTGGCAGGGCTGCATCGATGCCGAACTGGCGGTGGTGGGCAGCCAGCGCACGGCCCGGCTGCAGGGGCTGCAGACCCCGCTGCAGGTCTGGGGAGATCAGGGCCAGCAGCATCCGGACCTCACCCTCTGGCCCGAAACCGGTGGACGGGTGTTCGGGGCCCTGCGGGACCAGCTCGCCGATTTCACCACCTGCCTGCGGCGGGGTGAGCCTTCGGCGGTGGCCGGCCTGAACGATGCCGTTGAGTCCCTGCGGATCGCCGAGGCGCTGATCACGGCCGGCCAGCTTGGGGAGGTGGTGCGGCTGGATTCCGGCGCTCTTTGACCTGGCAGCGCAAGGCTCACATGACCTGCCTGAGCAACAGCATGCCCACAAACAGCGGGGTGAGCCAGCTCCCCAGCACCAGCTCCTCCAGGCCTCTGGAACGGCCGGACCCGGGCGTGGATGATCACCCTGAAGTCCATGACGGTCATGCCCGATGCCAGAGGCCCGAAACAGAGCAGTTTTAGAGTGGTTTCCCTGAAGAACTTCCCTCTTTATAGGGGCCGAACATGAAGACGGTTGTCATTCCTGTCGCAGTTGGCTCGACCCTCATCCTGCTCGGCAAGCCTCTTGCCGGTGCACTGATCATGAGCATTACTGTGATCTTTGGCCTCAGGCTTCTTGAGCGCCAGTTCACAGCACGACTTGCGCAAGGTCGGCAGGTTGATCTTCGCCAGAATGCACTTTTTGCGCATTTAGCCGATACAGCCGGCTCCTTTTTGCAGCTGTTCACGAACTCTTTTTTTGCTTGCATGTTTTGGATGACCCAGGGAAATTTGAGCCTTGCAAGTCCTGCTCACTGGAGCACAGCAACGAAAACAGGTCTTGGTGCTGCGACGATCTTGCAAATCATCCTTCAAGTGCCGAGACTGTCCCCTCTCATGCATGGTCGGTGGCGAGCCTTTATTGTTACATCACTCGTGGTGTCAAGCGTAGATCTCTGCGTTCATCCTGGTCATTTTGGTGGCCCCTGGGCTGAAGCGTTGGTGACAGGCATGTCGGCGTATGGACTCAACCTGGCGATTGATTATGCCTATGCACTTTTTCTTGCTTTGCTCAAGCTCTGATGGGTTTGCAATGGCCTGGCTGTGGATTCTTGCCTATTGGTGCCAAATGACTCCAATCTGGAGCGACCAGGGCCAGCAGTGTCCCGATCTGTCGCTCTGGATCTGACGCTGTGGCCTGCAACCGGTGGCCGGGTGTTCGGGACCCGGCAAATCGCCGAGGCGATCATGGCGGCAGCGCGGCTGGGGAGGTGGTGTGGCTGGACTCCGGTGCAATGTGATCCAGCACCGAAGCCCCTACATGCCAGGCCTCAGCAACAGGGCCCCTGTGAACAGAGCCGTATAGATGCTCAGCAGCAACAGCCCCTGATACCAGGTGAGGCTGTTGCCTTCGGTGAGCCAGTGCACGGCGAAGGCGGTGACCCCGAGGCAGGCCAGGGCCTGGGGCGGAAAGGTGAGATGCAGAAACCGGCCCATCAGGGGGGCGGCCAGCACCAGGGCAGGCAGCACGAACAGCAGCAGCTGCACGCTCGATTCCACGGTGCTGGCCATCGCCAGGGCCATGCGCCCCCGGCTGGCGGCGCGGAAGGCCACCAGTGCTTCCGGAATGGCTGAAAACAGGGGCAGCAGCAGCATGCCCACAAATAACGGGGTGACCGAGCTCCCCATCACCAGCTCCTCCAGGCCGCTCACCAGATGCTCGGAGACCCCGGCAATGGCCAGCGCCACCAGGGCCAGGGCCAGCGCGATCGACGGCACCGATGCTCTGATGGCGGGGCCAGGGTGGCTGTTCGTTGGCTCGGTTGGGCTCAGGAACAGGTGCCGATGCGTACCGAGTTGGTAGATGTACGAGAGCAGATAGGCCGCCATCACCACCACGGCCACGATTAGGGAGTACAGGGCAAAGAGATCGAACGTTTCTCCTCCCTCACTGATTGGATCCATCGAATTCCAGAAGAACACCGATGGCACCGCCATCAGAATCACGCTGATCAACAGCTGGCGGGTGCTCAGCCCTCGGCTGTGCTGGTTCAGGTCGATCGTCAGGGCCCGCCGCCCCGCCAACATGGTGCTGACGCCCAACACCAGCAGGCTGTTGGTGATCACGGCTCCGGCGATGCTCACCACCACCAGCTCGTAGAGGCCGCTGCGCAGGGCCGTCAGGGCGATCACCAGCTCGAGCAGGTTGCCCAGGGTCACATTCAGCAGCCCGCCCAGCCGCTCGCCGACCCGTTGCACCAGGTGATCGACCAGTTCAGCGGTGAGCTGGGCCAGGGGGATCAGCGCCAGGCCGCACAGGATGAAATAGGGCAACCGCAGTCCTGAGGCTGCGGAGGGGGGCACCACGATCGCCGCGGCGCTCAGCACCAGCAGCAGCGCCTGCCGCCTCGCCAGCAGCGTTTGAACCAGCTCCATCATTCCGCAGACGCCACGGCGGCCTCCACTGTGGCTTCCAGGGCGGTACCAGGGATCTGGGTGCAGGGCCATGGCTCTCGGCTGCCACCAGTCGGGGAGGGAGTCCTCTTTCATGCGGGCCCTCTCCATGCGGAGAGGGCCGAACGGAGCAATCATGGCCGCAGTGCCGCGGTCTGCCCGTGTCCAAGCCCCTGTCTGCGCCGGTTGCCGCCTTCGCCGACCAGGGCATCCGCTGGGTGGCGATCACCTGGGTGAACCATGCCGGTGCCCCATTGGTGAAGGTGGTGCCGCTATCGGCTTTTGACGCGGCGGTGGCCGTGGGGGTGGGTTTCTCCCCCGTGTCGGATGCCTTCCGCGCCGACGGCGCCATTGATCCGGCCCATGGCCTGGCCCGCCCCGATGGCGACCTGCGCCTGCGGGCCGACGCCGCTGCCCTGGCCCTGCTGGAGCTGGGCAGTGGCTGGGCCTGGGCGCCGGGGGAGCGCTTTGAGCGCTCCGGCGAGCCCTACGTGGGAGATCAGCGCCATGGCTGCCGCCGCCAGCAGGAGCAGCTGCAGCAGGCCGGCGTGGAGCTGCGGGCCGGCTTCGAGTTGGAGTGGCTGGTGGCCACTGCCGACGCCGAGGGCGCCCCCCAGCCGGCCCTGCCCGGCGGACCCTATGGCGCCGATCGGCTGGTGGAGGGCCTGGATTACGCCACGGCCCTGCTCGATGCCCTGGAGGCCGCTGGGATTCCCTGGCTCCAGTTCCACCCGGAATACGGGGCCGGACAGTTCGAGTTGTCGCTGGCGCCGGGCACGCCCCTGGAGGCGGCCGACCGGTTGGTGCACGCCCGGCTGGTGATTCAGCGGCTGACGCGCCGCTTTGGCTGGCGCTGCAGTTTCAGCCCGAAACCCAGCCTGGAGCGGGTCGGCAACGGGGGCCATCTGCACCTGAGCCTGCAACGCGATGGCCTGCCGCTGCTGCAGGGGGGCGACGGCCCCGGGGGCCTCAGTGACCCCGGGGCTGCCGTGCTGGCGGCCCTGCTGGCGGAGCTGCCGGCCCTGCTGGCCCTGGCCTGTCCCCTGACGATGTCCTACCGGCGGCTGGCGCCCGGGTCGTGGTCGGCGCCGTTCCAGGTGTGGGGCATTGAAAACCGGGAGGCGGCCCTGCGCCTCGTCCCCGCGCTCGGGGATGGTGCTGCTGCCCACCTGGAGCTCAAGGTGGTGGACCTGGCGGCTAATCCCTACCTGGTGCTGGCGGCCGTGCAGGCGGTGGCGCTGGCGGGGCTGGACGAGGCCCGGCCTCTGCCGCCACCGGTGAGCGGCGATCCCGCCCAGCTGCCGGCCGGTGCAGCGCTGCGGTTGCCCGCCAGCCTGGCGGAGGCCTCGGCCGCGTTTGCCGCCAGTGCCTTGCTGCGTCAGGCCTTCGGCGAAGAGCTGCACACCAGCCTGATCGACAGCCAGGCCGCCGAGGTGCGTCGCTGTGCCGGCCGCGATGATGCCGAGCTGGCGGCGGCCGATGCCTGGTGGCCGTTGGTGGGCGGCCTCCCCTGATCTGCAGGGGTTCCGCTTTCCGGCGGCCGACTCAACCCCGTGTCCGGGTGCTGGCAGGTTTGGAGGAGCGGTGTCCTGTATGCGGTCAGGTCGGTGGTGTCAGCCATTCCCTGGAGAAACGCCTGAAATCCCTGACGACCGTTTCGCTGTAGCGGAGCGCAAATGTGGCCATGGCCTGCTCGAAGCCGGGGTCAGCACCGATCCAGGCAGCGATCGGCGAGGCTTTGCTGGACCGGGCATGGGCCTTGGCCAGCACCCAGGCGCACAGGCGGCCGTAGTCGGTGATGCCCCTGCGTCCGAGGGCTGCCAACTTCACCGATCCTTTCCAGTCACGAAAATGCCGCCAGATCAGATCATCCCCCTTGGGACTGGTGGCCCAGCCCAGAAACGGATCACTGTGGGTCTGCATCAACCGCTGACCCTCCACGACGCGCTGACCCTGATGATCCCAGGCCCCCGGACTGTCTGTGGGTTGCAGCACCGAGGGCAAGGCCTGCTTGCATTGCAGGATCAACACATCCTCGTCGTGGGGACCGACCCAGAGTCCGATCGAGCAGCGGGTGCCCACAGACGCCACACCAACCGCCTTCAGCGCCCAATCGCTCCACTGGAAATAGCCCAGTAACTGCTGAATATGGGAGGGGGTACTTGCCTGGTAAGACTCCATCATGTCGCGGCTCCATTGATCAGCGCTCAGAGAGCCGCGCATCTCCTCCGGGAGGGCATCAAAGCGCTGGAGGATCGGTGGCTGATGGTTGAACAGCAAGCGGCCTTCAGAATTGCGATGACACAGGCGTTCTGCGGCGTGCAATGTGTCGCGTTCGCGGGCGGCAGCCGTGACGTCGCGCAGATGCCTGCGGAAGCTGCGTGATCCTGACCCCTTCAGCACCTTCTCCAAGTTGATGCGAGCTCCCCACATCTGCATCAGTGGCAGGCCCGCCAGCCACTCGATCGTTGATCGGTAGTGCCGCGCCACGGCGATGGCCGCCTGTTCGCAATGTTCCTGTGCCACGCCACGGTCTTGAAGCACCAGTACCAGACTGGTGAGCAGGCGCTTCAGATCCCACTCAAAGGGACCTGGGTAGGTTTCATCAAAATCGACGATGTCAAACAGCAGGGTGCGCTCAGGTGAGGCATAGAAGCCGAAGTTGAGCAGGTGCGCATCGCCACACAGTTGGACCACCACGCCAGAGTGTGCTCCGTAGTCGAGATCGGAGGCCATAAAGGCCGCCCCACCCCTGAAAAACTCAAACACACCGGCTCCCATACGCTCATGGCGAATCGGCAGCAGCCAGGGGATTCGCGTTCTCTCCTGTTCTTTCAGGATGCCCAGGGGACAGCGACGATCACTGGGCTCGACCCAGTGGCCAAGCGCATCCCATGGTTGGTTTTGAACGGTTGATTGCATGGGCCCTTGGACCTGACAGGGTGATTGTTGTGCGTCACTTCGGTTGGCCCACAGCCTGTTTCACCGCTGAAGGCTGCGGGGAAAGACAATGGGTCGCTCAGCCGTGCAAGGCTGTTTGCCAGCCAGAATTTCAGATTGACGCCATTGCCTGACTGTTGGTGCCGCAGACTGAGATGGGTATGTAAGTTGATAGATCAGATCATAATCGTCGTCGGCAATGGGCGGCATGGATGGCCAGCCCAGTCCCTGGGCGAGTTGCGGCAGATGGCGATGTTCCCAGAAAACAACCAGGCCACTGTTTTCATACGCAGCGCTGTTGAGGAAAGTCTCTCCTACCTGTTTCGAGTCAGCCATGGAACTCCGATTGATGCGGATATTGATTCGGCTCGCGACAGCAAGGGGCACTGCAGTCTGGTAACTGCGCCCATTCTTTCCCGAGTCAGCATCTAGAAAATAGACCTCAATGTGTGTTGGCATGCCAAAGCAGGCTGGAAGCATGCTGGCGAGTGCCAAGGCTCGCTGGAAGCCGAGTGGTGATAAGTTGTAGCTTGGCTCAGTGATATCTTTGTGTCCGTGCCGCATCAGCAGAACCTGTCTTGGCTTGGCCTGAAGATCGCTCTGAAAGCCGGTAAAGATGGCCAGGAGGGTGATGAAGAGCTGAGTTCTTTGCAGGAGTGATCTGCGCAGTGAGGATGTATCTTTGCGGGAAGAAAAGAGTTGAGTAATCGGATTGATTGGGTTCACGGCTATCGGGTTGAATGTTGGAGGCGCGGGAATTCATGGCCGAAGCTTCGGGTATTCATGGCCAAGGCTTGCCCTGCATGGACCGAACTTCTGGCGGCTTTCCCCTTAACGATGCGGAGCATCACGTTTGGGTACGGTAATGCCTGGCGCCCTCATGCTGCAATCGGCTGCGGCAGGGCCTCCCAGGCCCGGAGTTCATCCACAACCGCGCAGTGACGTAGAATGGCTTCATCGCGAAATAGCGCCCCGCGCACCGTTGTATCTGGGTCGTACAGGGTTGCGTAAAGTCGAAGAGCGACCGCCAGGCATCGCAGAGCTCCCAGTTGAAGATCCCTGCGAGCTTCGCTCAGGGAATAATCAGCCACCCCATTGGCTTGAAGATCGCCATGCCAGAGATAGAGGAGCTCTTCAAGATGTCCGCTACGCTCTGCTAGTGGCTCGCTGCCGCCCAGAAGATAGGCCAGATCCAGTGCACCCAGGCTGCAACTGGCACTCTGCCAGTCAAGAATGGTGGGGCGAGGATTGTGATCCTCGCCGATGAACATCAAATTATCTGCCCGTAGATCTCCATGGACAAGCGTGAAAGGCCTGCAGGCGATCGCGGCGTCAATCTCGGCAAGCTGGGCCAAGCACTCCGCCATCACTGTTGATACCCGCTCTCCGATGCGGCGACTGTAGTCATGCAGGAATGGGGTCAGCAAGCTGTGCTCTACCTCTGAAAACCAATACAGATTGGCTGGAAGCCAGCTGTAGTTTGTCAGCTCTGAACTCAGCCAGAATTGAGCATGGATCGATGCCATGGCGCGAACCACAGCCCTCACTTCATCTTGGGATAGTCCTCGCACCTGATCGCCAGCGCGATGATCGATCAGGTCTTCCATCAGCAGCCAGCAATCATCGGCGTTGCCCATCGCATAGATGCGCGGAACTGGGGCCTTGATCGCTGGAGCTATGGTTTGATAGAAGGCGATCTCGCGTGCGAATGCGTTTCGCTTTCGTGCGATGGCTTGAAACAATGGTTGAGAGCTTTCGCTTTTGAGCACCAGGCTGCTCGGCAGAGCTGACGCTGGATCGGTCTGCAGCTGCACACGCCAGGTCGTCGATAGAAATCCACGGCTTGCGCCGATTTCCAGACTCTCCATGGCGGTGATGGTCTGGCCCAGCACTTCCGAGAGCCACACCAGTTCCGGGCGTCTGATCGCTGCAGCTGCAGGGTCTGGCATGGAATCCGGCACGGCGCTTTCCGAGCTGTCTCCTCTTATGGCCTTGGTTGCGCGGATGGTCATGCCGGCTCCTTGTTGAGGGCGGGGCCCGGCAGGCCCCCACGCTGCTCACTTCAGGGGAGCCCAAGCCAGGGTGGCGTTGGCCATTCGGCACCAGATCAGCAGCGACCCGAAGGTTTTCACGTCAACACCCGCCGGCAGGGTGTAGGTCTGCGGCCCTTTGGCACTCTTCAACGGAGCCACCAGGGTGAAACGACCCACCGGCAGAGGATAACTGGGAGGTTTCAGTCCCTTCAGAGGGGTGTTCGACTGCATCAGCACCACCTGGAGATCAGGTGCCTGGGGATTGGTGGCGAAGTCCTTGCTGAACACCAGCAGTGTTTTGCCATTCTGCTGCTTGATGGTGAAGCTGCCGGTCACTGGTGCTTCAGCTTTCTGGAAGGCAATCGCTTTGCCCTGGGCAGCGGTGATCAGCTGTTGCACCGCTGGCGTAACGGCGCCCACACTCGGCATGGAGGCGATTGCTCCGAGGCTCAATGCACAGATCACAGTTGACTTGAACATGGTGCGGAGATGTCAGTAAATGGGCTTTTTTAGACTAGGTGTGAAAATGTCTTTGAGCTCTCTTCTGTTTGCTTCCGCATCGCCTGATTCCTTGTTGCCCGAGCCCTCGCGGCTGGCTGGATCCAAGCCCTGTGATGGGCCGATTGTGAAATCATGCTTGCTGCCAGCAAGCGAGAGTCCCGGTTCAAGGTGCTGTTTTGTTGGCAAGCGGCGGGCAGACTCTGGCGGTCCAGTCGCATTTGTAAAGCGTGGGCTTTTGCCAGCCCAGTGGGATCTCCAGTAGATCGCGAGTGCCGGTGATGCCCTGGATTGTGAACAGCACAGCTGCCAGCACGTTTGCGGCAACGTGAATTCTGCGCCAGCGCAGCTGGCGCAGAATCTCTGGCCTTGCTCCCAGCGAAAACAGCATCAGGCCGGTCACCGCAACCCCTGCCCAATAGTGAGACTGCCAGAATTTGGGATCCAGGGGGTTGTCGCTCAGCCTCCACACCTCAGGCTGCGCACCGAGGCTGATCACGCCCAGCCAGGTGAGCAGGACGAACAGCAGCCGCAGGGCCTTGCTGGTTGCGTGCCACAACGCAATCAAGGAGATGCTTGTGCCCACCACCACCAGCAGCAGCAGCAGCCCCCGGTTCAACCCACCAGCGAGCTGGTTCAGTGGTTGGTTCGTGACGATGGCCGTGATCAGTGCAATCAGCACGAGGATCACCACCCCAGCCGAGAGCCAACGGCCCAGATCCGAGTGCTCGCTTCCGCTTGTGGCTGCAATTTTGCGATCGCCGAGTCGGCGGTGGCGTGCCAAGACACCGAGACGCACCACCATTCCGATCAGTGGGTAGATCAGCACCACCGCCAGTGCGGGGTGGAGGATTGTCAACCAATCAGCGGCTTGCATGGGGCGTTGATGGGAAACCTTGCCTCAGGATTGTCGGGGGCCTGGATCCGGTCAACGTGAGTGGCATTGATTGTCACTGATCCAGTTCACGTGTTGCACTGGCGGGTCGAGCAATGCAGACCAGCGCCGAACCGGGCCGCACCTCTGCAGTGGGCTCCGTCAGGTCAGCAACCTGGCCCTTCCGCAGCCGCGTCTGGAAAAGCGTGGTACTTGCTGTTGCGGCAGCCATGCTGTTGCGGCAGCCATGCACAAACCAGAACCGTCGTTGCGGCCCCGTCTCCACAGCCGTTGTCGCCATCGCCAGCATGGGGCTGATTCCCATGCCATCAGCACCGGCTTGCTCTGGCCAGGGATCGACAGTTCAACTGTCAGGAACTGGCCCGCGAGGAAGGCGGCAAGAGTGCCACCATCCACGGGGCATGGTTCAAGGGCAGTGATCTCAGCGCTCTCAGGGTGTTTGCGCTGCACCACAAACCGTCGCTGTCCTTGCCAGGGCCACTGGCCACCCAACCCAGCACCGGGATCCGGTCTGCACCAGAGCAGCCTGCCCTGCCCCCTTTGAACTGGCAGTGGATGGGGTGTGGCACTCCAGCACCGTCAGACCCGCAAAGGTGGCAACAGTGCCGGCGGCGAGGATTCAGCTATCACACCGACGCCCGCCTCGACGCAACTTGCAGCTCCTGGACGGTTGGAGGGTGTGGGGCTGCCTTGCTAGAGAAGATTGTCGAGTCTGCGGAGATTGATCCTGCGCTGACCGGATTGATCGGTGCTCACAAGGTCGGCGAAACGACGCCCCAGCTGGATGTCTCTGGTTTTGTACAGATGGGTTTGCAAGAGACTGATGCCAGTGCTCTCATCAATCCCTTCGATCAGCGGCATAATCACCGCATTGCGTCGGTTCAATTCATCAAGCCCCAGTTGAGCGATCGGACTGCTTTCGGTGAGGCGGTGCGTGAGCGTGGCGGTCTGGCTCAGCTGGGGCGTTCCCGCATTGAGAAGATCCAGGGATGTGATCCGCCGCTGCCAGAGACCAGGCTCTGGTTCATCGTCGTAGATCAGGGAGAGGCTGTAGTTCACATTCAGCCACTGGCTGCGATCGCTGGTGACAAACCGGCAAAATAAATGCCCCCCTTCCAATGAGCTCAAGCAGAGATGCCGGCTGAACACCAACGGCATCTCATTGCTGCTGAGCCTGGCGAACACCACTGCTGTCAGCGTGGACAGGGTGATCAGGCCAGCGATCAGATCCAGTAGTCCCACCACATAGGTGTAGGGGGAGTCGGGGCGGATGCCATTGAATCCATTGGCGAAGAAGCCCTCAACCGCGAATGCGAAGGTTTTGGCAACACCCATGGGCGCATCTCCAAGCAGATGCTGCTGATCAAAGCTCAGCAGTGCCGTGAACATCAGAACCACGGTCAGATAGATCATCACCATGGCCAGGAAGAACAGGGCCCAGGGCATGCGGATCAGAGCCGCAAGAGGCTGGCGCCAGAGTTCATGCCATGGCGTGTGTTGATGATCGTGACGGATCCTTCGGCGATGGAAGTCAAGCATTGAAAGCGCAAATCGGCGAATTCTTGTTGGCTTGTGATTGAGGGGGGTTCTCCCGTGTTGAAACTGGGTGTGCGCTGGGCAGGGCAGTCATTCAGACTGTATTTCAGGCTTCCGCAGTCGCCAGCGCAGGCCAATCACCCTGATGGGCAGTGTCCTTGCGCCGGTCGCTGTCGAATCTTCGCTTGAGAGGAGAGAGAATTTGGTTGTTGATGTTGTTTGGGCGCCTTCAGGGCTCCCG
>Ga0079300_10000486_pt1 | contig 14824 bp, 13 predicted proteins | sample Wag4_2014_7_11_FD_74799 | JGI IMG/M metagenome (GOLD analysis project Ga0079300, IMG submission 74799) | Fresh water microbial communities from Ohio, USA - Utica-2 Time Series HT 2014_7_11 | ecosystem: Environmental > Aquatic > Freshwater > Water tank | place: USA: Ohio | collected 2014-07-11
GATATTGAAGTTTTAAAAGAGTCAGTAAAAAAAATTCCATCGATGGATGGACTAGAATTGGCTTCAATTGTATCAACAAAGGAAGTGTACCATATGGGTGATCCCAATGCTGATATACGTATTGCTGTACTAGATTTTGGAGTGAAGCGCAATATCATCAAATGCATGTCTGACCGCGGAGCCTATGTAAGGGTTCATCCGGCCAAAACGAGTTTTGAGGAGTTACTTCAGTTCGAGCCACATGGATTTTTTATATCAAATGGTCCGGGTGATCCATCCTCAATGGATTATGCCATTGAAACGGTGAAGAAAATCTTAGACTCCAGAAAGCCGGTTTTTGGAATTTGCCTTGGGCACCAGTTACTTGCGCTTGCAAATGGCATTCAGACATTCAAGATGCATCATGGCCACAGGGGATTAAATCACCCTGTAAAGAATGTGCTTACTGGAGTATGTGAGATTACAACGCAGAATCATGGTTTTGCTGTTGATGCAGATGCAGTTAGAAAATCTGAAATTCTTGAAATTACTCATCTCAACCTAAACGATGACTCAATTGAAGGGATCAGAGTAGTAGATCGTCCAGCTTTTTCTGTTCAATACCACCCAGAAGCAACACCTGGCCCCCACGACAGCCGGTATCTTTTTGATGATTTTATTAACATGATTAGGGAATCCCTACCTGAACTGGTATGATTATAGTAACCATTATCAACGGTCCAAATCTCAATTTATTGGGAAAACGCGAACCTGGAATTTATGGGTCTTCAGATTTCGAATCTTATCTTGCCATTTTGCGGGCTAAGCACCCAGATATTAGCATTTTATATTATCAAAGTAATATAGAAGGGGAGCTCATCAATGCAATTCAGGAGCATGGTTTTACAGCTGATGGAATCATCCTAAATCCTGGTGGTTATACCCACACATCTGTTGCTATTGGCGATGCCATTGCTTCAATCAATGCACCTGTAATTGAGGTACATATCTCTAATGTGCATGCAAGAGAAGATTTCAGAAAATTATCACATGTTTCGGCTAAAGCCAGAGGAACTATATGTGGATTAGGACTGGATGGCTATGATTTGGCCATCCAGTTTTTCCTCAATCATATAGGTTAGTTGCTCTTGTCTTTACCTGCCATTTTCTGAACTAAGTCCAATTTCCCGATGTAAATGCTTCTGCCGTGTGTGCCAAGTATGATTTCATTTTCTCTTTCTTGAATTGCGAGATCATGAATTGGAAGGCCCTTGGGAAGTCCGTTGGTAAATTGCATGAAATTTACTCCTCCATTTATACTGGCATAAATTCCGCCATCTGTTCCAACGTATAAAATATCAGCAGATTTGGGATCTTCTTTGATTACATTGACTGACTCAATGGGAAGATCAGTACCAATTCTTTTCCAGCTTTGACCATAGTCATCGCTGCAATATACATAAGCATCAAAATGATCATCTCTGTAGCCATTTAGGGTAACATAAACCCTGCTTTCTTTATGCTTTGATGCTTGAACCCTGCTCACGTATAGTCCCTGAGGAAGACCACTGACTCCTTTTTTATCAGGAATTCCCACTCTTTGCCAACTGTATCCCCCGTCTTTGGTTACTGCAATAACGCCATCGTCAGAACCTGTATAAATCAATCCAAATTTAAATGGTGATTCACTTATTGAAGTCAACGTTCCAAATGGAACATCACCTGATTTTTTACCATTAGACAGATCTTGGCTGATTTTTTCAAATTGATCACCTTTATTCATGCTTCTATAGAGTGCGTTTCCTCCCATATAAAGAATGTCAGGGTTGTGTTTCGACAATAGAATTGGCGTTTGCCAGTTAAATCTATTTTTTTGCTCACTTAAACTTCCTCCAGGAGGTCTTAAAAACTTCGGTGCAGGCTTTTGCTTGTTGATACGCATGTAGGTACCAAACTGAGATCCGGAATATACAGTATTATGATCTCTTGGGTCAATCTGTACTTGCATACCATCGCCACCATTCAGCCTCTTGAAAGCATATTGGCCGTCGTCTGTCCAGTCAATGGACTCTCTGTTGTTAGAAGGGCCATACCATGATCCATTGTCTTGTAATCCTCCGTAAACATTGTAAGGCTTTTCGTTGTCTACATTGATGGCATAAAACTGTCCAACAGCCGGAGAATTAGCTTTAAACCAGTTTTTGCCAGCATCATAGGTGATGTTGCATCCACCATCATTTCCAGCAATCATGTGATTATCACGGTTGGGATTAATCCAAAGTGCATGCCAGTCTGAGTGTGTATTTCCCTTATCCATAGAACTGAATGTCTTTCCTCCATCTACCGAGATATTGGCATTAATGCCGAGGATTACAACTTTATTGGGATTTGATGGAGATATATAGATCTTGCCAAAATAATACCCAAAAGTGTTGTAAATGCTTATTGGTTGTTGGTGTGTTTTTTGCCAGGTCTTACCAGCGTCAGTACTTTTATAAACTTCACAACCGCTTATCTGATTGATAGCTGGTCCGGCTCCTTCATCGAACAGATAATTGTACAACGCAGTAACCTTTACAGTGCCTGCGGTAAGTGCTTCTTTTAAAGTTTTGGCATTGGCATACTGGCCGTTGAGCCCATTCATCCTTAAAAAGCGGTCTATGGCAACATCACTGTATCCAGCAAGTTGTTTTTCGTCCATCATTTTTAGGTCCTTTACTGCAATTCTTCCAGTGTCTGTTTTAGCCGTATCAGGTTTTAGATTGTAGTTATCAACAACAGCATAAACGATAGAAGGATCTTTCGGGTAAACTGCTAAACCGATTCTGCCAATGCCTTCTCCTTGAGGGAAACCTGATGATACTCCTGAGGTCAACTGCCATGTTTCGCCACCATTTATACTCTTATAAATACCTGATGTGTTACCACCTTCGGTAAAATTCCATGATTTCCGGATTCTGTGCCAGGCAGAAGCATATATCTCATTTGGATTTTCTGGATTCAGTTCCATTTCAACACTGCCTGTGATTTCATCAATATACAGTGTCTGTTTCCAAGATTTTCCGCCATCAGTAGTCTTGAATACACCCCGTTCACGGTTAGATGAGTAGAGATGACCAAGAACAGCAACCAGGGCAATATCAGGGTTTGAGGGATTTAATACAATTTTACCAATGTGATGAGATTCCGGCAACCCCAGGTATTGCCAGGATTTTCCGTTGTCATTACTTTTGTAAACACCTATGCCAGCATAGGAAGAGCGGCTGCTGTTTACTTCACCTGTTCCAACCCAGATTGTTCTTGTAATCCAGTTTACAGCAATATCTCCGATACCCACAACAGCCTCCTGATCAAAGATGGGGGTAAAACTTTGTCCATTATTTGTAGTATGCCACAGCCCCCCTGTTGCGTATGCAACATAAAATTCAGTAGGGTCGGATGGGTTAACCTCAATATCATCCACCCTGCCACTCATGATGGCAGGACCGATATTGCGAAAACTGATATCTTTAAGGGGACTGATCTCAGACTTGGTATTTTTTTCCAGCAGACTTTTGAGTCTGGTTTCGCCTGGTGTAGGTTTGAACTGGGCGGATAATAGCAGGATACTTAAAAGACCTGAAGCTGTTAAAATTATACGCATCCTTGCGTATTTATATTTTTCTTTAAACATGATATGGAACCTTTTCAATAAATTTAAGGAGTATGCAATATAAAAATTCTATTGTGAAATCATGTCTTCAATTTTTAGCACTGCTCATACAGCTTTCTTGTCTTACTGTAAGCGGACAAACACAACTCTGGTCTGATTATCAGTTAACTGCCAATGGGGATACCATTAATAGGCTCGATCAGCAAAAAAGAAAACAGGGTCCATGGGTAATCCGGTTGGAAGAGGTCAGGGGAGAGCCCGGCTACGAGGAAGAGGGATATTATTGGTATGACAAAAAAGAGGGTCAGTGGCGTCGATATAGCCTGATGGGTGATTTGATTGCCCGAGAAAATTATAAAGGAGGGTTCAGGGAGGGTAAACAGTTTTATTATACCCGATTAGGTGATTTACTGAGAGAAGAGAGCTGGAAATCTATCGATCCTACCAACCCCTATGATACAATTGAGGTTCCGGATCTGGATAATCCCACCCGTACATTGATTAAAATCATCAAGCATGAGTCAGCAGAAGTTAAGCATGGCGTTTGGAATCATTATGATCCGGGAATGGGGACTATAATTAAAACGGAACGATTCGTATTTGGCCAACCCGAAAAAGAATCATCTGGCCAAAAGGCTCCCAAACCGGTTGCACCGCTCAAGCCCGTTCCAAAGGAAATTCAGGAATATGAACAAAAAAAGAAAGGGAAAGGATGATTAGTTCCCTTCCCTTTTTTCTCTAATCAACTCAATTTTTATTTGGAGTTTGCACGGATGACATTGAGTGCGCCTCCTGACTTATACCATTCAATTTGCTGTTCATTATAGCTGTGATTTGCTTCAATGGTATCCTGACTTCCATCGTCATGATTCAAAACAATGTTAAGAGATTTGCCCGGGATAAAATCAGTTAAGCCTGTCACATCAATTACGTCATTTTCACGAATGAGGTCATAATCTTCTTTTCTGGCAAATGTGAGCGCCAGCATACCTTGTTTTTTAAGGTTTGTTTCGTGTATGCGTGCGAATGATTTAACCATAACTACTTGAACACCCAGATGGCGTGGCTCCATGGCAGCATGTTCTCTTGAAGAACCTTCGCCATAGTTTTCATCACCAATTACAATACTGCCAATTCCTGCAGCCTTGTAAGCTCTTTGGGTAGCTGGTACAGGACCATATTCTCCAGTGAGCTGATTTTTTACATTATCAGTCTTTTCATTGAAGAAGTTAACTGCACCAATAAGCATGTTGTTACTGATATTGTCAAGGTGACCTCTGAACTTCAGCCATGGGCCTGCCATAGAGATATGATCAGTGGTACATTTCCCCTTAGCCTTGATTAGCAGTTTAAGCCCTTTGAGGTCGGTCCCTCCCCATGCAGGGAATGGGTAAAGAAGTTGAAGCCTCTTGCTGTCTGATTTTACGTCAATAACAATCCCACTTCCATCTTCTGCAGGAGCCTGGTAACCTGCATCCTCAACTGCAAACCCTCTTGTTGGCAACTCATCGCCACTCGGTGGATCAAGTTTAACGGCTTCTCCCTGCTCGTTGATTAAGGTATCTGTTAGCGGATTGAATGTCAGGTCTCCTGCAATTGCGAGGGCTGTAACGATTTCAGGACTGGCTACAAACGCCAGTGTATTCGGATTGCCATCTGCGCGTTTGGCAAAATTTCTGTTAAAGGAATGAACAATCGTATTACGCTCCTGCTTTTCAGCACCCATCCTGTCCCACATACCGATGCAGGGCCCACATGCATTAGCAAAAACGGTAGCACCAATCTGCGCAAAGGTATCAAGGTAACCATCTCTTTCAATGGTGTATCTGACCAGCTCACTGCCAGGTGTGATGGTGAATTCTGCTTTTGTTTTAAGTCCCTTTTCAGCTACTTGTTTTGCAAGGCTTACAGCTCTACTGATATCCTCGTATGAGGAGTTGGTGCAAGAGCCAATCAATCCTACTTCCACCTTTGTAGGCCAGTTATTTTTAGCGGCCTCTTCCTTCATTTTTGATATGGGGGTAGCCAAGTCAGGTGTAAACGGTCCATTCAAATGTGGTTCAAGCTCGCTGAGGTTTATCTCAATAACCCTGTCAAAGTATTTTTCCGGATTTGCGTAAACTTCCTGATCGCCAGTCAGGTAAGATTTAATTGCATCAGCTGCTTCTGCAACTTCAGCTCTTCCGGTTGATTTGAGGTAACGAGACATGCTTTCATCATATCCAAACGTAGAAGTAGTTGCACCTACTTCTGCACCCATGTTACAGATTGTACCTTTACCTGTACAGCTCATACTTGTTGCACCCTCTCCGAAATATTCAACAATGGCATTTGTACCACCTTTCACTGTAAGTATACCTGCTACTTTTAAGATAACATCTTTAGGGGATGCCCAGCCATTAAGTTTTCCTGTGAGTTTTACACCAATAAGTTTGGGCATTAGTAACTCCCAGCTCAAACCGGCCATAACGTCACATGCATCAGCTCCTCCCACTCCGATAGCAATCATACCTAAGCCACCTGCATTAACGGTATGCGAATCAGTTCCGATCATCATGCCACCTGGGAATGCATAATTTTCAAGAACAACCTGATGGATTATTCCTGCACCTGGTTTCCAGAAGCCAATGCCATATTTGTTGGAAATTGAAGAAAGGAAATTATACACCTCTTCATTTTCAGTTACAGCCTTTTTCAGGTCAGTTGTACTTTCTTCTTTTGCAACAATGAGGTGATCACAATGCACAGTAGAAGGAACAGCCACTTTTTTACGCCCGGTTGTGTCAAATTGTAGTAGGGCCATTTGTGCTGTTGCATCTTGCATCGCAACTCTATCTGGTGCAAAATCCACATAAGCTTTACCTCTTTCAAAATCCTTCACTTCAGAACCGTTCCAGAGATGGGCATACAATATTTTTTCAGCCAGTGTTAAAGGTCTGCCGAGAGCAGCCCTTGCGGCATCAACCTTAGCAGGCATTTCCTGGTAGGTTTTCCGAATGAGGTCTAAATCGAATACCATGATTTGTTATATTTTAATTTTGCTGTGCAAAATTAGTCAATTCAAATGCCCTTACCAACTGTTCATTAAATAATAGGATTAATTATCTTTATGTAATGGATAAGTTTAGAAATTTCATAGAATGGCAAGTTTTGGGTGTATGTACCCGGATAGGAGAGAAGATGGGTATTCCTACATTCACCATTAGAAAATACTTTATCTATATATCCTGTTTGACCCTGGGATCACCAGTAATTTTTTACTTTTTTCTTGCATTCTGGATGAATATCAAGCGGTATATAGGAATGGGACGCAGAAATCCATTGCGATATCATTGAATTGTAGCCTTTCTAATTTTGACCAATTTTTCCAGAAGTGGTTCCAGTAAATCAAGCTTAAGCATATTTGCTCCATCACTCAATGCTTTGTGAGGTTCAGGATGGGTTTCGATGAACAGTCCGTCAGCTCCTGCAGCAATTGCAGCTTTGGCAATGGTGCTAATCAGTTGAGGGTTTCCACCTGTTATACCTGAGGTTTGATTGGGTTGTTGGAGTGCATGTGTGCAATCCATGATTACGGGAACCCCAATGGATTGCATGATTGGTATATTCCTGTAGTCAACCACCAAATCCTGATACCCAAAAGTTGTTCCCCTTTCAGTGAGCATGATGCTGTTATTACCCGTTTTTTTGACTTTGTCCACTGCAAATTTCATGGCCTCCCCACTGATAAACTGTCCTTTTTTAATGTTGATGATTTTACCAGTTTCACCTGCTGCCATAAGGAGGTCAGTCTGTCTGCATAGAAACGCTGGTATTTGTAAAATGTCTGCATAGCCTGCTGCCAGCGAGGCTTCTGCAGCAGCATGGATATCGGTAGTTGTTGGAAGATTAAATTTTTTCCCAACTGATTGGAGCAGATCAAGTCCGGTTTCATCACCCAGTCCGCTGAATGATGCAGCACTTGTTCTGTTGGCTTTTCTGTAGGATGCTTTGAATATATAGGGGATACCCAGGTTTCGGCAAATACTGGAAACCTTTTCTGCTATTTCATTTAAAAGGGATTGGCTTTCAATAACACAGGGGCCTGCAATCAGGAAGAAGCTGCTTTCGTCATACCCCTGGTGCTCAAATTTTTCTTTCAGAAATGTTTCCATTTTACAAAGATAATCAACTGGTTTTTAACTATTCCTGGTTCGGTTTTAATATCGATATTTGTAAACAAAATTCAAGTCTGATGAGAAAAGACAGAATCCTGGTGATTGGTGCAAGCGGTCAAATTGGTGTTGAACTTACCCTTGCACTTAGGAAGATCTATGGTGGAGCCAATGTTGTGGCTTCAGATCTACGAGAGGAGAATGATTTGCTGCGTGGAACTGGTCCTTATGTTAGCCTCGATGTCATGAATAAGGAAATGCTTCATGTGCAGATTATCCGTCAAAACATCACACAGGTGTACCTTTTAGCTGCAATTTTATCAGCTACCGGTGAAAAAAATCCGCCATTGGCCTGGAATCTGAATATGCAATCGCTCTTGAATGTACTTGATATCGCCAAAGAAGAGAAACTGGATAAAGTATACTGGCCTAGCAGTATTGCAGTATTTGGACCCACTTCGCCAAAATTGAATTGTCCGCAGCAAACAATTATTGAGCCAACAACAGTTTACGGAATAAGTAAATATGCAGGAGAATTCTGGTGTAATTATTTTCATCATCGTTATGCTGTTGATGTTCGAAGTCTGAGGTATCCCGGTCTAATCAGTTATAAATCTTCACCAGGTGGTGGTACTACAGATTATGCTGTTGAAATATTTCATGCAGCCAAAGAAAAAGGCAGATACAAAAGTTTTCTGGGAGCGGAGACTCGCCTGCCCATGATGTATATGCCTGATGCGATCAGGGCCACAATAGAACTTATGGAAGCACCCGCTTCCAAAATCAAAGTCAGAACTTCTTACAATGTTGCTGGCATGAGTTTCTCCCCGGCAGAAATTGCAGCAGAAATAGGTGAACATATCCCCAATTTTGAAATTGCATATGCACCTGATTATAGGCAGCAGATTGCCAATAGCTGGCCCCAAAGTATTGATGACACAAGTGCTCGGACAGACTGGGGTTGGATTCCTGAATACGACCTAAGTCGGATGACTTCAGACATGTTTTTAAATCTTCCATAAAGTTTTGTTATGTTGTTAAAGAAATATCAGTTGATTTTATTTTTTGTTCTGTTCACTGAAAGCCTATTCGCGCAACAGCACTATCGGGCAGAGGTAAGGCGAAATGATGGTTATCATATCGTATTTAAAATAGAAGAGAACAGGTCTGCCGGTAAGTTTCAATGGACAATCATCAATGATACTGAGCGTATACATATTAATGAAATCAGGCAATCAGGGGATTCGCTTTTGGTTGATTTGCCTTTTTTTGAAGCGCAACTGAAGTTGAAAGTGAACCAAGTAGGATATCAGGGTGAATGGTATAAAAAAACAGCCACTGGAGACCAATTTATGCCAGTAGTAATTACAAAAGGGAATGAAAGGAATGTACTCAATCTTACCGGTAATAATAAGGATTTCAATGGCAGATGGAGAGCAACGTTTCATAAGCCAGATGGCAGGCAGTCTCAAATTCTTGCAGAGTTCAGGCAAAAGGGTAAAAATATTTCCGGAACCTTTCTAACTCCAACAGGGGATTACAGGTTTCTGGAAGGAACTGTTTCCGGTGATTCTATGGTCCTTTCAACTTTTGACGGTACCCACGCTTTTTTCTTTGGAGCACACCTGAATGAAAATGGAACTATTGACAGGGGCGTGTTTGCAAGTGGTCCAGTTTATCTAGAAACTTGGACTGCCTTAAAGGATAGCCAGATGACTATTGATGAGTCAACAGCTGCCATGCAGTTGCGAGGTGATGTGCGTAATTTGGATTTTCAATTTCCAGATCTTGACAGTAATTTGATCGCCATAACTGATGACAAGTATAAAGGAAAAGTAGTTGTTATTCAAATTATGGGCTCTTGGTGCCCGAATTGTATGGATGAAACTGCCTTTTTAAGTGAGTATTACCGCCTTAACAAGCATAGAGGAGTTGAGGTGATTGGATTGGCATATGAGTATTCACTTGATTTTGCAAGAGCCAGTCGAAACCTCAGGAGATTCAAGGACAAGTTTAATGTGGAGTATCCTATGCTTATAACTGGAGTTTTATCTTCAGATACGTTGAAGACAGAAAAAACACTTCCTCAAATGACTCCAATCAAAGCATTTCCATCAATGATTTTTATTGGAAAGGATGGAAAAGTAGCCAAAACACATGCCGGCTATTCCGGACCAGCAACAGGAGTGCACCATGAAATATTTAAGAAAGAATTTGAAGAAGAAATAAAATTATTACTCGAAAGTAATTAGGGAAGTAATTCTTTTTAATTGACATACATCTTCATCGTCGAAAGACGCATATTCGCTGCTGTCTATATCCAAAACACCCCAAACACCGCTTAGATTTGAAAGTGGTAATACAATCTCACTTTTGGATAAACTGCTGCAGGCAATATGGCCTGGAAACTGCTCAACATCAGGCACTACCTGGATTGTGTTTTGTTCCCATGCAGCGCCACAAACACCTTTACCTGGTTTAATACGTGTGCAGGCTATTGGCCCCTGAAATGGACCGAGTACCAGTTCATTCCCCCTGACAATGTAAAATCCAACCCAAAGGAAGTTGAATTGCTCCTTCAATGCTGCAGCTATATTTGCAAGATTTGCAATGAGATCTGTTTCCCCATCCAACAAAGCCTTGATTTGCGGAAAGAGCATTTCATATTGGTCTTTCTTACTCCCTTTAACTATTATCAGATCTTCAGCCATAATTTTTGATCAAAAAAGTGTCTCTTAAAAGTTATTTTTTAACTAAGTCAGCTACCGTTTTACCTTCCAGAATCTTCAAAGTAGCATCTCTCACTTCAATCATCGTATCATGCAGGCCGCAGTTTTTTTCATCACAATTACTGCATCTTTTATAAAAATAAAGGCTAGCACAGGGTAACATAGCAATTGGACCATCGATTTTTCTAATGATGTCTGCTAGTCTGATTTTTGAAGGAGGAAGGTTTAAGAAATATCCACCTCCTTTACCTTTTTTACTTTCAAGAATACCTGCCTTTCTAAGTTCGAGCAAAATGTTTTCTAAAAATTTGAGGGGTATTTTTTTAGTATCTGCAATTTCAGCAATTAAGACAGGTCCACTATTTTGATTCTCAGCAAGGTACATGAGTGCCTGAAAAGCATATTGGGTTTTCTTGTTTAGCATTTTTAATCAATTTCCGAAACCAAGTACATCTTTCATTGTGAATATACCCTTTTTTCCATGAATAAATTCAGCCGCAAGAACTGCTCCTAGAGCAAACCCATTCCGGTTTAATGCATTGTGGACGATCTTAATTTCATCTATGTCTGAATGATAGTTAACCTCGTGCCATCCCGGGTAGGGGTCCGTTCTTTCGCTCACAATCGCAAGTTCATTTGATGAAATTGATTGTTTATTTACCCAATTATCTTTGCGGGGTATATTTTTAATTACCTGTTCAGCAAGTGTTATGGCCGTGCCGCTTGGTGCATCTTTCTTTTGCGTATGGTGAATTTCTCTGATATCTATTTCATATTGTGGCTGGTTAGACATCAGGCGCGCGAGGTACTTATTTATTTCAAAAAAAATATTTACACCTACACTGAAATTACTTGCATACAAAAAGGAACCATTGTTGTTAGCACATCGATTTTCGATCTCTGGTAGTCTTTCAAGCCATCCTGTTGAACCACATACTACTGGCATGTTTATTTCAAGACATTTCATTACATTGTCAAATGCTGTATGCGGACCGGTAAATTCTATGGTTACATCTATTGCAGAAAACACTTCTCGATTAAAATCATGCAAGTTATTCAGGTCAATTTTCACATCAACAGCATGTCCTCTTGAAATAGCGACTTCTTCAATGATTTTGCCCATTTTACCGTATCCAACTATTGCTATATTCATTCCTTGAAATTGAAAATAAAAAAGATTAAATCAGTTGATATTTACCCGAGGCAGAGGCTTTTTATAATTAGGTGAAATCGAAATGGCAAGGCCAATTGGAGCCTGCGGAGAAGAAATCTTTGGCTTGACACCCATTGTTAGTCCACTGTTTATATCAAAATTCTTTAGATGTCCGTCTACAGTAGCATCAATAATATTTAGCCCCCATGCAACAAGAATTCCCAAAATCGAAAAATCCATATTCTTCCTGAACTGATTCCGGTAAAGTTTGAGTGATTCGGTTGACAATGGTTGTAATTCACGGACTATCAGGGCATCATTGGCTTGAATGGTATCCAGTTTCGCGGAAAAAGCAAACCTGGTTTTTTGATACCATTCCCTGTTATACTGAAAAGTGCTTACTGGAATTGCTAAGACTCCATAAACAAGCGGTACTTTCCAGTATTTTTTATTATTGACTTGTCCGAGGCCTGGAAGTATTGCAGACATCAGTGCAGCTTTTGCTGCAGGTGATTTCTTCTTTTTGGTAGTATCAGAAACAACTTCTTGAAGTGTGGTGTCTTTGAGCCGTTGTGCATTGGCATGCGAAACTGTCAAAAACAGTAAACTTATTGTAAAAAGTCCTTTGAACAGCTGTTTACACATCAGTGTATATTCACTTTCATTTTTTCAAGTAAGCCATTTAGTTCCTCAACGGAATAATATTCCAGGGTGATTTTACCTCTACCGGTACTTTTATGATCCAGGTTCACCCGCGTTCCGAAATGATTACTCAGTTGATCCTGAATCTTGGTGAAGTTATTACTTTGTGGTTTAGGCTGGGATGGTGTGGATTTTTTACCAGGTTTGTAAAGTTGTTTTACAAGCTCCTCTGTTTGCCTCACAGAAAGTTTCTTCGTTAGAATAGCATTGAAGACATACAATTGTTTGTCAACATCACCTGCATTGATTAGAGCTCTGGCATGCCCCATTGATATGCTCCCATTTCTTACTCCTACTACAATGTCAGGAGGCAGTTTTAACATTCTGATGTAGTTTGAAACAGTACTTCTGTCCATCCCCATCCTTGTAGCCACTTCTTCCTGTGTCATCGAGCATTCATCCATTAAACGTTGATAGCTGAGGCCTATTTCAATGGCATTCAGATTCTCACGCTGTAGGTTTTCCAATAATGCCAATTCTAACACCTGCTTGTCATCAGCTTCTCTGATGTAAACTGGTACATCTTTTATACCAGCAAGTTTTGCAGCTCTCCACCTTCTTTCTCCGGCTATCAGTTTGAATTTACCTGATGAGAGTTGTTTTACCGTCAAGGGCTGTATAATGTCATGTAGTTTGAGTGATTCAGACAACTCATTTATTGCTTGTTGATCAAAATCCTGCCTCGGTTGTTGAGGGTTAGGAATAATGTCGTCCAGTGGAATTCTTGTTACTGAAGTAGTTTTGGTAACAACTTCAGGTTTAAGTGAGCCTGAAGGGCCTTTTAAATCTGAATCTATGCTTCCCAAGAGGGAACGAATTCCTCTGTTGAGGGCTTCTTTCTTGGGACTTGCGTTATTGCTCATGTTCTGTGTTTAGGGTTCTTTCTGACTCTTTGATCTTCGTCATGTTATTTTTCTGAAGGACTTCCTTGGCCAGGTTCAGGTAATTAATTGAACCTTTACTTTCTGCATCATAGAGAATTGCCGGTTTGCCTACACTGGGTGCTTCACTTAATCGGGCATTTCTATGAATGAGTGTATCGAAAACAAGGGCATCAAAATGCCTTCTTACTTCATTGACAATTTGATTACAGAGCCTTAATCTCGAGTCATACATGGTCATCAGGATACCTTCAATTACCATTTCAGGATTAAGTCTGCTCTGCACTATTTTAATGGTGTTAAGCAATTTCCCCAAACCCTCAAGTGCAAAAAACTCAGCTTGAACAGGAACCACAACAGAGTCTGATGCAACAAGTGCATTAACGGTTATTAGTCCCAGGGAAGGTGAACAATCTATAATAATGAAGTCATATTCTTCTCTTACAGTCTGTAACAGATTTTTGATGACATTCTCTCGGTTGGGGTAGTTAATCATTTCCAGCTCAGCCCCTACGAGATCGATATGTGAGGGTATAAGATCCAGGTTTGGAATTTCTGTTTTAAGAATGGTGTCTGCTGCCCGGGTATCCCCAATCATGCAGTCATAGATGCTCTGCTGGATGTTCTGAAGATCAAATCCAACTCCTGAAGTACTGTTTGCCTGTGGGTCAGCATCAACAAGTAGAGTCCGGTACTCCAAAACTGCCAGACTGGCCGCTAAATTGATTGCTGTGGTAGTCTTTCCAACACCACCTTTTTGATTTGCAACACCTATGATACGCGCCATGGTTTTTCTTGTTTTCTTTGATGACAGGATGGCAAAATTACACTTTCGGCACCATTTTCGGGAACATTAGGCATAAATTTATGTTAGTTTGATAAACAATGTAGCAATTTCATGAAAAGACTTTTTGGATCCTGGGTTTTTATAGTCCTAATGCTCGCACTGGATATTTATGTTTTTCAGTCCCTTAAACTCGTTACCGCATCACTTTCGGTAAGACCAAGACTTGTTATACATGGCGTTTATTGGTCATTTACAGTAATTGCTGTATTGTTATTCCTGCTACTACCTTATTTCAGTCTGGAATCACTTCCAAGATTTGTGAGAACCTATATCTTTGCCATAGTAACCGGTTTTTTTATTGCAAAGTTGGTTGCAGCCTTGTTCTTTTTGGTGGATGACTTACGTAGATTTTTGCAATGGGGTGGCGGAAAGGCTTTAAACCTTGTTAATTCAACTAACTCCATTTCAGAAAATTCCATTACCAGGTCAGTTTTTTTATCCTGGCTGGGTATAGGTGTTGGGGGCGGACTATTTGGAACTTTGTTGTATGGTTTTAGCAATAAATACAGGTATAAAGTTGAGAAAGTAAAGTTGAAATTTGACAAATTGCCGGCTCCATTCAAAGGGATTAAGGTCGTGCACATATCGGATATACATGCGGGCAGTCTTGAAAACAAGGAGGCTGTAAAAAAAGGGGTAGAACTGATTATGGCACAAAAGCCGGATCTTGTTCTTTTTACAGGAGACCTGGTTAACAATGTGGCAACAGAAATGGATGAACTCAAAT
>Ga0079300_10000488_pt1 | contig 14806 bp, 8 predicted proteins | sample Wag4_2014_7_11_FD_74799 | JGI IMG/M metagenome (GOLD analysis project Ga0079300, IMG submission 74799) | Fresh water microbial communities from Ohio, USA - Utica-2 Time Series HT 2014_7_11 | ecosystem: Environmental > Aquatic > Freshwater > Water tank | place: USA: Ohio | collected 2014-07-11
GGATAAAGCCAGCGGGAACTCCAGCCTCGGCCAACTTGCCGTTGCCCGCGTCTGTGACTTTGACGCCCGAACGAAGTCCAAAGCGAGCCTTGTCAGAAGAACTCAAGGGCTCAAAGCGTGCGCCGAGCGACTGCAGCGAGGCGACGTCTTCTTTTTTCAGAACGTCGGTATTGCCCTGGCGGTTGCGAAGGGTCACATTGAAGACCTTCTCTTTGCCGTCGCGAAGCACGACCACCGACATTTTGTCGCCGGGACGGCGGCTTCCAATGACTTCGAGGAGCTCAGACATTTTTTTAATGGCTCTTCCGCCCGCCTGAACGAGAATGTCGCCCTTTTTGATGCCGGCGTCGGCGGCGGCTCCGCCCTCGGTTACGTCAGAAATGTACACGCCTTGGGTTTCGCTAATGCTCATTTCTTTAGCGAGTTCGGGCGAAATATCAGCGATGTTCACGCCGAGGTAGGCGCGCTGAACCACTCCGTACTTGGTGAGGTCGTCAACCACCTTGCGCACGATGTTGGCCGGAACCGCGAAGCTGTAGCCCTCGTAGCTCCCGGTGCGGGTCGAGATGGCGGTGTTGATTCCGATGAGGTCGCCGCGGGTGTTGATCAAGGCTCCGCCCGAGTTTCCTGGGTTAACCGCCGCGTCGGTCTGAATGAAGGCTTCAATGGCGGACTGGTTGTCAATAATGTTGATACTTCGGCCCTTCGCGCTAATGATTCCGGCCGTGACCGTTGAGTTGAGGTTGAACGGATTCCCGACGGCAAGCACCCATTCGCCGAGTCGTACCTCATCGCTGTTCGCAAAGGCGAGCGTGGGAAGACTTTCGCCTTCAATTTTTAGAACTGCGAGGTCGGTGGTGGGGTCGACTCCCACTACTTTGGCGCTGTACTCTTTGTTGCTGTTGAGCACCACTTTGACCTCTTTGGCCTTGTCGATTACGTGGTTGTTGGTCACGATGTAGCCATCGGGGCTGATTATTACTCCGGAACCCGAACCCTGAACGATTCGTGGCTGCATTTGGGGTGATTGGCCAAACCCGAAGAAGAAGTCCTGGAGCGGATTAAACGTGTAGCCCTGTTCTACTGAAGTCTTAACGTGCACCACGGCATGGACTGCCTGTTCGGCTGCAGCGCTGAAGTCGGTAGAGGTGACCAGTGCCGGACGATCTGCGACGAGGCGTCCGTTGGACGCTGACCATGGGGTCGCTGTAGATTGGGGCCCGCGCACGGCATCGTACAGAGCTGATCCGCCCACGCCCGCTGCGAGCGCGAGTCCGGTGACGGCTGCAAAAGTTTTCGCATTCATAAACGCACAATTTTTTGGGTTAAATGACGTGGGGACGAAATTCAAAAACTGTTCCACAGCCTACATTCGCAGTATGTTCCGACGTTTTGTCAAGTACCACGGTAGCGGAAACGACTTTGTAGTCGTACGCGGCTCGTTTGAAGCGCTTTGGCCTGCCATTTTGGTCGCTGAAATCTGCCACCGCCGCTATGGGGTAGGGGCAGACGGGTTCATGGTCGTCGGACCGTCTGAGGGCGCTGATTTTCGCGTGGACTACTACAACGCCGACGGCGGTTTGGGTTCGCTCTGCGGAAACGGTTCGCGGTGTGCGGTCGACTTTGCGCGTTCCCAGGGGCTGTTCACCGGATTGGACTGTAGTTTTCTGGCTGCTGATGGCCTTCACACGGCCCATTGGTTCGGTGACGGGCGGGTGTCGGTCCAGTTTGCCGATGCGCCCCGGCCCGTTGCGCAGCACGGCGGATGGTTTGTACACACGGGATCGCCGCACCACGTAGCGCTCACCGACCACCTCGAATTGGTAGATACGCTGGGCGAGGGGCGTGCCCTTCGCTACGGGGTTTATGCCTCTGGTGGCGGAGCCAACATCAATTGGCTCGCGGTACAGGGTGAACGCTGCGCCCTGCGCACCTACGAGCGCGGCGTTGAAGACGAGACCTTGAGTTGCGGAACCGGCGCAGTCGCCGCCGCACTGGTCGCACACACGCAGTGGGGTTTGCCCAGCCCCGTGGTGCTGGACGCCCGCGGAGGCCAACTTGAGGTGGCCTTCAGTTCAAGCCCAGAGGGCTTCACCAACATTGTACTCACGGGGCCCGTGGCCCGCGTATTTGACGGAGAATGGACGGCCTAAAACTTCGCGCCCTCGAACCTGAAGACCTGAACCAGCTCGTGCGTTGGGAAGCCGACCACGTGGATGCAGGCCTACGCGTGGCTCCCTACAGTCGGGCGGTGCTCAAGCGCTACCTCGACGAGTCCCATCGGGACTTCTGGGAAGCCGAACAGGTTCGCTTTGTGCTGTCTTCGGCCGACGGCCAGGCCCTCGGATTGTTTGATGTGTTCAATGCGCAACCGGTGCACCAACGCGCTGAAGTGGCCCTGCTCGTCGATCCTGCAGTTCGTGGCCAAGGACTCGGCCGCAAGGGCTTGAAGTTGGTCGAGGATTGGGCCTTTGCACGTGTGGGGTTGCGGAGCCTTTATGCCGAAGTGTTTACGGACAACGCTGCGGCGCTGAACGTGTTTGCAGCCAGTGGCTACGAGCGTTCAGGACTACTTAAGGCATGGTACCGTGTCGGACGCGAGTTTCGCGATGTGCAACTTGTACAGCGCTTGAGGTCGTGAGCCGTAAGTCCCGCGCCGCACGCCGAATTCGCCCTTGGTGGTTGATTGCCGTCTTTGCACTGGCGGCGGTGGCCGTAGGCCTTTGGCCGTCGCAGGACTTTGCGTCGGTGCGCGTTCCTGTTCCGGTTCCGGTGGACGGAACCCCCGTTCTGAACGTCCTGGACAGCATTGAAGCGCACAATCCGGATGCGCACCTCAATCTGCTCAGGGCTGGCGCCCTGCTTCAGGGAAACTTCAAAGTTCCGCGCGGATACTACGAAATTGCGCCCAGCGAGCCGTGGTGGCGGACGCTCCGAAAGTTGAAAATGGGCTACGAAACGCCGCGGCAACTCATGGTGCGCGGGTACCAAGGACGCGCTGCGGTGGTCGAGCGCTTGGGAGACGTGTTTTTTGAATCTTCGTACGCCCTCGATTCCGCACTCTACCACGGAGACAGCATCGTCCCGGTGCTTCCGAATACGTACGAGGTCTATGCGTCGCTTTCGCCGCGCGAAGTGGCCCAGCGCATGGCTCGGGAATTTGACGCGTTTTGGAACGCAGACCGGACCGAAGCAGCGCAGCGCCTCGGTTTAAGCCGCTACGAAGTGACCGTCCTTGCCAGCATCGTGCAGGCCGAATCCAAGGAGCCCGAAGAGTGGCCGCGCATCGCCGGAGTGTACCTCACTCGCTTGAAGCAAGGCAAGCGCTTAGAAGCCGATCCCACGGTCGTGTATGCTGTCTTGGATCGAGGCCTCGCAGAGGCGCCCATTCGCCGCGTGACGGGCAGCATGCTTCGCGTTCCGCACCCCTTCAATACGTACCGAAACAAGGGGTTGCCACCGGGGCCGCTGGCGACGGTGCATCCGCCGGTGATCGACAGCGTGCTGGCTTCAACGGCCACGGGCGAGTTGTTTTTCTGTGCGAATCCTTTGAAGCCCGGCTTTCACCTCTTTTCAAAGAGCTACGCCGAGCACCTTCGCAACCGGAACCGCTACTTGCGCGCCATTACCCGCTAGGCCTGAGCGAGGCCTAGCTGGGTATTGGTGAAGAAGATGGCTCCGTCCACGGCGTCACAGAGAACCACGGCGTCGCGCTGAACTTCGCCACTCAAGAGCTTTTTTGCGAGGTCGTTGAGAATGCGGCGCTGCACGGTTCGCTTCAGCGGACGGGCTCCGAATGCGGGGTCAAAGCCCTCTGCGGCCAGGGCATCCACGGCTTCGGGGGTGAATTCAATCGTGATTTCTTGGTCCGCCAAGCGCTTTTGGACCTCTTTGAGCTGCAGCTGAACGATGCGGCGCACGTGGTCTTCGCCCAAGGGGTGAAAGGTGATGGTTTCGTCGATGCGGTTGAGGAACTCTGGGCGCAAGGTTTTGCGCAGCAACTGCTGTACGGCCTCGGGGCCTTCGCCGTCGAGTAGGAGTTCAGAACCCAAGTTGCTGGTCATGACCACTACACTGTGGGTGAAGTTGACCGTGCGACCCTTGCCGTCGGTGAGCCGTCCGTCGTCGAGTACCTGAAGCAAGACATTAAAGACTTCGGGGTGGGCCTTTTCGATCTCGTCGAGGAGCACGACCGCATAGGGGCGACGGCGCACGGCCTCGGTGAGTTGCCCGCCCTCGTCGTAGCCCACGTATCCCGGAGGCGCTCCCACGAGCCGCGACACACTATGGCGCTCTTGGTATTCGCTCATATCAATGCGAACCATTGCTTGGTCGTCGTCAAAGAGGAATTCGGCCAGGGCCCGTGCTAGTTCGGTTTTTCCGACTCCAGTGGGGCCGAGGAACAAAAACGATCCGATAGGTCGCTTGGGGTCGCCCAAGCCCGCACGGGCACGGCGCAGGGCGTCCGAGACAGCTTCAATCGCTTCGTTTTGACCGACAACCCGCTGGTGGAGTTCGTCTTCAAGGCGAAGGAGTTTGCTTCGCTCGCTTTCGAGCATCTTGCTCACGGGGATTCCGGTCCAGCGCGACACAACTTCAGCAATGTCTTCAGCGCCTACTTCTTCTTGAACCATTGCGCGTCGGTCGGTGCGAAGCCCGTCCAGGGCCGTCAGGCCGTCAGTGATGGACTGTTCAGCCGCCGCCAGCTTGCCGTAGCGGATTTCAGCTACTTTGGCGTAGTCTCCGTTGCGCTCTGCCTGTTCGGCTTCGAGTTTGAGGCCTTCGACGTCCTCTTTTGCACGTTGGATGCGTTCCACGGCCTCTTTTTCAGCGGACCATTGGGCACCCAAGGCCGTTCGCTTCTCGTTGAGCGCGGCAAGTTCCTGCTTGAGTAGGTTAAGGCGCTTGGGGTCGTCCTCGCGTTGGATGGCCTCGCGTTCGATTTCGAGCTGAATGATCTTGCGGTCCAAATCGTCGAGCTCTTCGGGCTTAGAATTGATTTCGAGCCGAAGTTTAGAGGCCGCCTCATCCATCAAGTCAATAGCCTTGTCGGGTAAAAACCGATCAGATATGTAGCGCTGGCTCAAGAGGACCGACTGCACCACCGCTTCGTCCTTGATGCGGACTTTGTGGTGACTTTCGTACTTCTCTTTGATTCCGCGCAAAATGGCGATGGACGACTCGGTGTCGGGCTCTTCAACCAAGACTTTCTGAAAACGACGCTCCAGCGCTTTGTCTTTTTCAAAATACTTCTGAAACTCGTTCAGGGTGGTTGCCCCCACACAGCGAAGCTCGCCGCGGGCAAGGGCGGGCTTTAAGATGTTGGCCGCGTCCATTGCGCCTTCGCCGCCGCCGGCTCCGACCAAGGTGTGGATTTCGTCGATGAAGAGAATGAGGTCACCCTCGGCGGCTGTCACCTCCTGAATCACGGACTTAAGTCGTTCTTCGAATTCGCCCTTGTACTTGGCTCCGGCAATGAGCGACCCCATGTCGAGCGAAAAGATCCGTTTGCCTTGAAGGTTTTCGGGAACGTCGCCCCGAACAATGCGGTGGGCGAGGCCTTCGGCAATGGCTGTTTTTCCGACGCCGGGCTCACCCACGAGCACGGGATTGTTTTTTGTGCGACGGGATAGGATTTGAAGCACCCGGCGAATTTCGTCGTCGCGCCCAATCACGGGGTCCAACCTGCCGCTTTCGGCGCGCTCGTTCAGGTCAATCGCGTACTTTTTTAGTGCTTGGTAGCTGCCTTCGGCAGATGCGGACTGGGCTTTTTTTCCCTGTCGCAGCTGGTCAATGACGGCGCTAAATTCTTTTTCGCGGAACCCTGCATCCCGCAATGCTTGGCCCATGGCATCGCTCGCGGTTCCGATTCCCAAGATGAGGAATTCAAGGCTCACGTAGTCGTCACCAAATTTTTTAGCCGCTGATGCCGCTTGGGCAAGGGCATTCTGTGCGGGTCGGCTGAGGTAGCGCTCTCCGCCGTCGACGCGACCTTGCTGGGCGAGGAGGGCTTCGGCGGTGCGCACCAAGGTCTCGGGAGCGAGTCCCGCCCGGCGCAGAAGGTCTTCAATAAAGGAACGGTCGGATTCGACGGCCCCCAAAAAGAGGTGCGCAGAATCGATCGCCTGGTGGCCCAGTTTAGTTGCGCGCTGCTGCGCGGCCTGAAGGGCGGTTTGGGTTTTTACGGTAAGGTTGTCCATACGGGCTCAATGGCTCAATCCGCATGCCCAAGGGGTTAAAACGACAAAAAGGCAGTATTTCAATCGAAACACTGCCTTTTTGGCTCAAATCTGCCCGCAGGCGCTAGATCCTAGCGGACAAAGCGGCGGGTGTAGCTCTGACCTTGCCACTCGACCACTGCATTGTACATGCCGGCGGCGAGCTGGGCGGTTTCCCACTCAAGGCGCACAAGGCCGCCTTGGTGGTCAAAGTCTTGTGCAAGCACAGGCTGGCCGAGCATATTGTATACCGTCAATCGAACGCTTCCGCCTTCGTTGGACTGGAAGTCCATACCCACAGGGCCGCCCTGAGAAGGGTTAGGGCTGATTCCGCTCAAGAATGCGTCAGAGAGGGTCGCTTCAGGTGTGCCGATTCCGATGATGTCAATCGTCGCGCCAAGTGGAGCCTGCTCTAGGCAGAAGTTGTCGACCGCCCAACCTTCGTTGACAAGGGTGAAGTCGGTTCCAAATCGGAATCTGAAGATCAAGGTACCTGGATTCTCAGCAGTGAAGTTGATGCTTGAGTTCGCCCAACCGTTGGTAGTGCCCGACCATCCCGGACGAACGTTGTCGAGTGAGGTCACGTGCACCGTGTTGTACCACTTGCCCGACGGGAACACGTTGCCGAGGGTGTACCAGTTGATGCCTCCGTTGTAGGACCAGTCGATGCTGCCGCCGTCGTGGTACTGTTCAGAGAACATGTTGTGGTCAAACTTCATCGTGTACGTCACATTGCTGTCAAGTACAAAGAAGGGCGTGTGAAGCGAGCTACGGCCCATAGGTGAGTAGTTGCTCGTGAGCTTGGTCATCCATGCTTTGGTGCCACTTGCAGCACTGCTAATGATGCTCTGGCCAGGCGTTCCGAATTCCCAATCGTGTGCTGCCGTCTTTATGGTGGAGTGCAGGGGCAACCACGCAGCCTTGTTTGGGTCTTCAAAGTCGTTGCAGTACCCCGAGGTATCAATGGTAATCTTGTCTGACACGACAAACGTTTCACAGAACTGATCGTCTGCAGTTAAGTTGTCCTGCCTGTTGTTCGGACGGTGGGTCTCCACACAAATGCTGTACGTACCGGCGCCGTTGTTCAGCCATCCTTGGTTGAATTCATGCCAGCGACGTCCACCTCTGGGCATGGTTGGATTGTACACCACTGTTTCGTACGCGGACCATGGGCCGTTGTTCACACTATAGCGTACCTGCAGTGTGTCAACTGGCTTTGCTCCCGTATTTTCAAGTAGAACCCGAATGGTTGAGGTATCTTCAGGTACAACCAAGTATTCTTTTGTGTCAATATCTATGGGACCCATTGAGTTTTGTGGGGGTACAAAAATTTCGACATCATCAATTGCCCAACCGGTTCCCGTGCCGCCGGTACCAACTCCCATTCTAAACCTCAAGTTGACGGGATTACTTGAAAAATTCCATTGACTTAAAGGAATGGTGGAGGTGATCCACTGTCCACCGGTAGAGCCAGCCCAACCTTCTTTAAATCCAAGACCTGGAACACTCGTTGAACCGTAACTTGAACCGTACCAGTTGACTCCTACACTTGCGTTCGCGTAACCGAGAACATTCCATTGACCTGCATCCAAGTACTCAACGTTTCCGCCGTCACCGGTTCCAAACGAAAAGCGATGCTTGAACCTGAGCTCAGCGCCCGCAATGGTGTCGAAGTTTGTTAAGGTGGGTAGGCGCAGGAAGTCAGAACTTGGACCTTGGTAGTTTTGGTTAAGGCTGGTCATCCAGACGTTACTTCCTGAGGCTGCTGTAATGCCTTTGCCCGGCTGCCCCATTTCCCAAAGTTGCAAAGACCCGGGAAGTCCCATGGCATAAAAACTCAATTCGTTGAAGTTGCAGTTGTCAAACGTAACGGGGCCGACCGGGATGTCGAGGTTAGCAAGTCCGTTCGTGTTCTTTGTCGCAGTGTCGTTTCGTGCAAATCCGTCGTTGGCCAAGGTTGTGTACGCGGTGAACACATTATCGCCAGGCCAAACAACCGGTGTTGGCAAAAATGCTGTTTGTTCAGTTCCCGGCAAAAGGTTTGAGAGTACCCCGGTGTAGGTATTGGTATTTGCGGGTGTACACGCATCTGAAACGGTAAGCGTAATTGGGATGTTTGTTTGCGCAGTGGTTCCGTAGTTCCGCACGCGAACAGCGACGTTTGTAGGAATGGACACGGCGTTGGGAGGTGAAGTGATGGCAACGATACCCACATCAGCTGAAGGACGGTCGTAGATGAGAATATCGTCAATGGCGATATCTGCAGCACTTCCCGAGCCAGTTTTGCCCGCGACAATTCGTAATTTGATGCCTTGGCCAACGTAGGCACTCAGGTCAGCTTGGAAGTAGTTCCAATCGTCGGTTGAGTTGAATTGATAGCTCGAGGCAGGGACCACGCTTCCCGCCAAATTCGTCCAGGTATTGGATCCTTCGGGAACAACCTGAAGAGCCAGTGAGGCAATGTCAGCACCGTACATGTGGTACCAGAAAGAGATCACTGGATTGGTCATAGCTGAAATATCTACGCAGCCCACTTGCTGGTAAATTGCGAAGGGGCTGTTGGAACCAAACGATCCTTCAGAATAGAGGTAGTTGCCTTTTCTACCCTTCGACCATCGCGGGCCCGTCTGGCCCGTTGGCGTTAGGTCTTTACCCACCATCCAGGCAAAAGAACCGCTTGTCGCACTTGGAACGGTGATCCAATCTGCGGAACCGAAGCTGCCCGGATTGGCGGCAGTACCATTTCCTGCGGTCCAACCGGGGCCATCAAAGTTGAGAAAGTACGGGAAGCTGGTAATGGGCTGTACGTGTTCTACGAGCACCGGACCGAGGCTGTCGTTTTCACTATTGAGGTCTCCGTCAAGTTCAGACCACATGTACACTTCAAAACTTGCATAAGCACTCAAGTCTGCCTTCGGGCTGAATGTGTAGGTAAGGGTGTCGCCCATGCCGAACGTACCTGAAACAGTGTCTCGGGAAATCACTGTAGTTCCTGTGGTCAAGTTCTTTACCGAAAACGCGAGCGGAATTTGAGTTAATGCCTGCCAGCCCTCTACGCGAAACTTAACGCGTACGTCCTCTTGGTTGGTGTAGCTGCAGTAGTTGTTCTGAGGCTTCACTACTTCAAGAAGGTTCATGTCAAAGGTGTCAGGCTCAAATACTTTTATGTCGTCGATGGCCATGTCACCGCGGTCGTTTGCAGAAGAATTATTTTTTGTTCCGACAAATCGAAGCCGAACGTACTTACCGAGGTACGGATTAAGGTTCAGGAATGCTTTGTCCCAAGTGTCTCCGTTTGCGCGTTGGGTAGCACCAGGTATCAAGTATGCCCCAATGACTCCGTTGCCGGTCGCAAAACCGGTTCCAGTATCGATATCAACGCGCAGGTTGCCCATGTGCGCTCCGAATTTATGGTAGTAAAATTCCGCAGCGGCGTTACTAATGTTGTTGAGTTTTACACAGTGGGTGATGAACAATGTGGTGTTTCCGGGACTTCCCTGTGATGCCTCGGTGTACAAGTATTTACCGGTGCCTGTGGTGTGATCTCCGAGTGGTCCTGTGCCAAAAGTGCCTGTCTGTCCAGTTCGTACCGACCATGCAAAACCTGACGAAAGCGGATTGGGAGATACCTCGTAATTTCTACCTGAAGGGGGGTTACCCAACGGAAAAACGCCACGGTGTGAAGTCCCACTTGTACCCGCGCCCGTTCCGGCCATCCAATAAAAGGCCTCAAAGTCCTCGACATACGGAAACGATGTGGCTACGTATGGAAAACTATTGGGAAAGGCTAAGCCGCAGACTGCGGGTGGCGCAATATCACGCCAAAAAGTATTGTACGGTGTGGCCGACGCCGAAGATGGACTGCGAGTTTGATTTTCATCGCAGGCACAATCAAACGCTTCGACCCACCAGTTAATGGTATCACCAACAACAAGATTGGTAAAGTCGTAGAAGTATTCTGAGGAGTCCGGGCACGACGAGGTGTTGACGGCAGTCATATTGACAACATTCCAAGTGCCTCCATTCATTTGATAGTGCAGTACTACAGAGTCAACACCTGATTTAGGGAGCACCTTATCAGTTGCTCGAAGTCGAACTTGCTCCGTTGGCTGGTAGCGGGCGCCAATGGGTTCTCGGCGTGGATTTAAGTTCCATTTAATTTTTGGCGGAATCAGCTCGCACGGTGCGGCTTCTACCTTGAGGTTATCTACGAACCACCCGGCGGTTGACGCCGTCCCCAAAGGAGCGCGGTATTGAAGGGCAAATTTGACGAGGACTTGGCTAAATCCGGTGCCGGTTCCGCTCGGTCCACTACCTGCAATGCTCGAAATGTCAAAAACCTCGTGAACCCACCAGTTATTGGTAGGTGCAGTTCCTTGGCCAAAGAGCGTAGCTCCACCCCAGTAGTTCGTGGCACCAGAATTGGCATACATGAGTTCATTGATGTAATCTAAACTCGGGAAACTCGTACTCGGTCCTCTGTAGTGCGAGTCATCTAAGGCGGTCCACGTCGCACCGTTGTCAGTCGATACTCGAATGTAGCCACGCTGTCCAAATTGAATCTTACCAATGTGGTCAAACGAAAGGCGCACAAACGAATTGCCGACCGTTGAAAACGCCTGGGTTTGGAAGAAAATTGTATCCTGCGGCAGGACATTGGCGTGGTAACTCTTGGTACCGCTCACGCTCAGAGCGTTGGTATCGTTCCAATACTGGATCGTTCCCGGTTGGGTGTGGCTGGTCGTAACATTGAGTGGAGGACTGTCGAAATCCTCATAAAATACAGTAGTGACTTGCGCTTTTACACTGAAATTCAGTGCGGTAAAGGCGATGGCTGCAAGCCCAAGGCGGCGTAGTAAGTGCGTCATAGCAGGCGTTCGTTCTGGGTTAGGTATAAACCTAGAACCTCAAATATACGAGAAGTCGCTGACGCTACGGCCTAGCGAATGTTCACTCGCAGCCGCGATTCACCATTTAAAAAGCCTTCAAGGCGGTCTCCGGAGGCAACGGGGCCGACGCCGGCGGGGGTTCCTGTGAAGATGACATCCCCTTTTTTCAGTGTAAAGAACTGGCTCACGAAGGCAATGAGGTCTTCAATCGGCGTCAAAAAATCGGCGGTGCTTCCTTCTTGTACCGTGGTACCATTTTTTTCGAGGCGAATGTGGTGGGGCTGTGGTGTTTTGGGTAAATCTGACCATGTGCCGAGTACAGCGCTTCCGTCAAATCCTTTGGCGCGTTCCCACGGGAGTCCCTTGGACTTGAGTTCGGACTGGAGGTCGCGCGCAGTAAAGTCCAACCCAACCGTCATGGCTTCAATGTAGCTGTAGGCAAAGCGCGGCTCGATGTACTTGCCGACTTTGCTGATGCGCACGACCCATTCAATTTCGTGGTGCACGTCTTGGGTCCAGGGCGGAATCACAAACGGATTGCGCGGCGGCAGCAGCGCGGAATCCGGCTTGCAAAAAATGACGGGCACCTCGGGTACGGCATTGCCGAGTTCTTCGGCGTGTGCCCGGTAGTTGCGTCCGACACAGATAATTTTCATCGCTGGCGGAGCCGAATGGCCGTGAGTATTTTTTTGGTAAACAAGGGGAAATCCGCGTTTTGCAACCATGAGTAGTAGCCGGGGTCCTTGAGTAGGACATGGCTCACGCGCTGGCCCTTGTACTTGCCAAAGCTGAATTGCTCGTGGCCTTCAGCATCAAACGTGATGAATCCGGCAAAGTCGGCGGCACGGTGCATGGTGCTGAAGTCACTCAGTGCCGGAACTTCTTGGGGAAGGTCTGGGTAGCGCTCGAGCTGTGCCTTGAGTACCTCATACGTTGCGCGCACGTCGGCCTCTGCAGTGTGCGCGTTTTTGAGGTCTGCCTGGCAGTAAAAAGCGTAGGCAGCGCTCAGGGTGCGCTGCTCTTTTTTGTGAAAGATGTTCTGCACATCTACACTTAGGCAATTGCTGAGGTCGAAGTCGCTTCCGGCCCTGAGGAGTTCTTCGGCCAGCATCGGAATGTCGAACTTGTTGCTGTTGTACCCGGCGAGGTCACTCCCCTGAAGTAGAGGGAGCAGTTCGGGCAGGATCTGCTGAAAGGCAGGGGCATCTGCGATGTCCTCGGTGCTGATTCCGTGGATGGCGGTGGCGCCTTCGGGAATGGGAATTCCCGGATTGACGCGCCATGTTTTGACGGTTTCGGATCCGTCAGGAAGAACCCGCAGCACACAGAGTTCAACGATGCGGTCGTGGACGACATTGACGCCCGTCGACTCGATGTCGAAGACGCAGAGCGGACGGGCCAACTTCATCAGATTTCGCGGTTTGGATCCCACTGCTCGAGGTAGTCGGCTACGCGGCGCACAAACATTCCGCCGAGTGCACCGTCCACGACGCGGTGGTCGTAGGAGTGCGAGAGGAACATTTTGTGGCGAATCGCAATGACGTCTCCCTCGGCGGTCTCGACGACTGCGGGCATTTTGCGAATGGCACCGAGGGCGAGAATCGCTACTTGAGGTTGGTTGATAATGGGCGTTCCGAGGATGTTGCCGAAACTGCCCACGTTGGTGACCGTGTAGGTTCCGCCTTGAATGTCATCAGGCTTGAGCGCATTGCTGCGCGCCTTGTTGGCCAACTCGTTCACCTCTTTGGTCATGCCGCTCAGGCTCAGTCGGTCGGCATTTTTGATTACCGGAACGATGAGGTTACCGCTGGGCAACGCCGTGGCCATTCCGAGGTTAATCGGTTTGTGGTAGACGATGCTGTTTCCGTCGACACTGACGTTAATGTTGGGGAAGTCCTTGATGGCCTTCACGACAGCCTCCATGAAAATGGGGGTGAAGGTGAGTTTTTCGCCTTCGCGCTTTTCGTAGCTCGACTTGACTTTTTCGCGCCAGCGCACAATCGCGGTCACGTCGGCCTCTACAAAAGAGGTAACGTGCGGAGCCACGTGCTTGCTCATGACCATGTGGTCGGCGATGAGCTTGCGCATGCGGTCCATTTCGCGGATTTCGTCGCCGGGGAATACCGTCGGCGCAGGGGCTTTGAAACCATGACTAGCTGATGCGGTGGCGGCATTTGAAGGAGCCGCGGGTACCGGGGTAGGTACAGCTGCGGGTGCCGCTGCAGCCGCATTCGGTGCACTGAGGTGAACACCTGAAGCGCGCTGGGCGAGGTAGGCGAGTACGTCCTGCTTGGTGACGCGTCCGTCTTGGCCAGAACCTTCGATGCTGTCGAGTTCACTGTGTGATACACCCTCTTGAGCGGCCATGCTGCGCACAAGGGGAGAGTAGAAGCGGTTGCCGCTGCTTTTGGCGATCGGCTGCGGGCTCGTGGCTACTGGCTGCGGGCTCGTGGCTACTGGCTGCGGGCTCGTGGCTACTGGCTGTGGGCTCGTGGCTGCGGGCTGTGGGCTCGTGGCTGCGGGCTGTGGGCTCTCTGCTGTGGGAGCCGCGGCTGGAGCAGCTGCTTTGCCGTCCCCAGTATCAATGTGGGCAATGACCTGGCCCACTTGAATGACGTCGTTTTCGTTGAACAACTTCTTCACCAAAACTCCGGCAACGGGCGACGGTATATCGCTGTCCACCTTGTCGGTGGCAATGGTCAGCACGGATTCGTCCAGTGCAATGGAGTCACCTTCGTTCTTCAGCCACTGGGTAATGGTGGCTTCGGCTACAGATTCGCCCATTTTGGGCATCGTCAATTCAAACATGGTCAGTTGGGTTGTTCGGCAAATTTACGGCACAGGTTGCCGGCGCAGAAGTGCATAAACGTCTAAATCCGCGTGCCAACGGCTTGCGTAGCGTCGGTCGGCTTCGTGGTCCCATTCCGCAACACCGCTCGGCGTCACGTGCGGAACCACGCCCGGCTTGAGTGGGCTGAGTCCGGTGGCAGAGCTGGTGTACCCTACCCAGGTTTTGGTTCCGGACCACACTGCGGGCAGCGCGAAGACCAGTCGACGGCCCTGCGGGTGCAGCACAAGGAGTGGACAGAATAGTGCCACGACCATCGTGATCGCGGCATGAAGGATTGCCCGACTTCGGCGCACCAAAGGTTTGTCCAGCTCGGGGATGGCTGCGTCAGAGGCAAGTCTGCGGTCGTCGCTCCCCAAGGTCCAGTTTGGGTACAGCATTCGAAAGCGGATTCCCTGGCCGCGTTGGGCGATCATGAGGTTGATGGTTTGGCGAAAGGAGATTCCGCCCCCAGAGTGAATGGCCACGACGGCAGGACGAAATAGGTCCAAGCCTGATTCGATGTGCTGGTCGAAGGGCAAGTCCGTGTCCATAGAATCGGGGTCGGAATGTGCGGCCGGTGCAGAGCGTCCCAAGTGCACGGTTCCGGCGCGAAGAAGTCCGCGATTCCGAAGTCCAATGGCAAGCCGAAGCACCCGAGTGGCCATGGAGGCCGCCGCAAAAAGAAGGGATGAGATTAGAACCAGTGCCCGCGAAAACCTCCAGTCCAAGGGCAGGAGGGCGTAGCCCACAAGTAGGGTGAGGGTGGCCAAGACGCTGCTTGAAAGCCAGCGGCGTAGGGTTCCGCGCGCGCCACCCAATGCGGTGTGCACGGCGAACCATATCAGCGTGTACGCCGGAAGCACGAGCCA
>Ga0079300_10000489_pt1 | contig 14804 bp, 8 predicted proteins | sample Wag4_2014_7_11_FD_74799 | JGI IMG/M metagenome (GOLD analysis project Ga0079300, IMG submission 74799) | Fresh water microbial communities from Ohio, USA - Utica-2 Time Series HT 2014_7_11 | ecosystem: Environmental > Aquatic > Freshwater > Water tank | place: USA: Ohio | collected 2014-07-11
CCATGGCCCGGGCCATGGCCGCCGCCATCCAGCGCCGCAGCTGGCCGGGCTCCACCCTCCTGTATTGCAGCGGCAAGCGCTACGAGGGGGAGGTGAACCCCCGCTGGGCCCTGCGCCTGGTGACGGGCCGCGACGGCCAGCCGATCGCCCCCTGGCCCGCAGCTGACGCACCGGCGCGGGCGCTCCAGCCGCAACGGGCCCTGGCCTGGTTGGAGGCCCTGGGCCAGCGGCTGGGCAGCTCCCTTCAGCCCCTGGAGCTGGAGGACCCTGCTGATCCCGGACGGCGGGTATGGGCGGCGCCACTCACCTGGAGCCCGGATGGGGGCTGGAGCGGGGCTGCCTGGCCCCTGGCCCCGGAGCGGCGCCAGCTGGTGCCGGCCCCAGGGCCGGCCGGGCTGCGGCTGCCGCTGGAGCACTTCCCGCCGGAACTCCCCTGCCAGCTGCTCACCCTGGAGATCACCCCTGGGGAGTGGGGCGTGTTCCTGCCACCCCTGGAGCGCCTGCCCAGCGAAGAGCTGCTGCGGGCGATCAGCGACCTGGCCCAGGAGCCCGCCCTGGGGGGGGGCCTCAGCTCCCCCCTGTTCAGTGGCCTGCTGCCGTTGGATGCGGCCGACGGCTGGCAGGTGCTCGGGCTCACCGCCGATCCGGGCGTGCTGGAGATCAACCTGCCGGTATGCCACAGCTGGGCCGAGTACAGCCACTGGCTCCAACTGCTCGAGGAGGCGGCCGCGGAGGTGGGGCTGTGCAGCTGGCGGGCCACCCCGGCCGGCGGCCAGAGCGGCACCGGCGGCGGCAATCACCTGCTCTGGGGCGGTCCCGACCTGGAGCGCAACCCCCTGTTCAGTCGGCCGGCCTGGCTGGTGGGAATCCTGCGCTACTTCCAGCACCATCCCAGCCTCAGCTACCTGTTCAGCGGCGATTGCGTAGGAGTGGCCTCCCAGTGCCCACGAGCCGATGAGGCCCTGGGCTCCCTGCTCGACCTGGAGCTGGCCTACACCGTGCTGGAGGGCTGCGAGCCGGGCGACCAGCGCTGGCTGATCGGCGAAACCCTGCGCCACCTCCATGCCGACCGCTCGGGCAACAACCACCGGGCCGAGGTGAGCTTCGACAAGTTCTGGAATCCGGGTGCGCCAGCCGGTTGCCTGGGGCTGATCGAGTTCCGGGCCATGGAATCCCTGCCCACGGCCGAGTGGATGGCCGCCATCGCCCTGCTCTGGACGAGCCTGGCGGCGCTGCTGCTGGATCCCGAGCGCCGGCCCCGGACCCTGCGCCACTGGGGAGCCGAGCTGCACGACCGCATGCTCCTGCCCAGCCAGCTGCGGGCCGATCTGCAGGCGGTGCTGGCCGAGCTGGCCGCGGCCGGTTTGCCCCTGCAGGCGGAGGTTTTCGACGCGATCTGGGCCTGGCGCTTCCCCCTGCTGCTCGACTGGCACGACCCCGCCAGCGGCGCCGCCCTGGAGGTGCGCCAGGCCCTCGAACCCTGGCCGCTGATCTGCGACACGCCGCGGGAGGGGGGCTTCACCAGTCGCTTCGTGGATGGGTCGATGCGGCGGGTGGAGCTGATCGCCAACCCAGCACTGCGGGAGCGCTGGCAGGTGCGGCTGCAGGGGGGTGCCCTGCCCCTGGGAGCGGAACCGCTGGCGGTGCGCTGGCGGGAGCAACGGCTCTATCCCTGTCTCCATCCCGGCCTGGCACCGGAGGGGCCTCTCGTGCTGGAGCTGGAGCCGTTCGCCACCAGCCCGAATACCCCCACGCCGATCCGGCGCTGGCAGCTGCAGCCCGGAGCCACGGGCTTTGAACCGCTCAGCCCGGAGCCGCCCCACCAGGCCCCGCAGTCCGGCCCAGCCTGGCCCAGGGCCGCCGGCTACACCCTCGACCTGCGCCTGGCACAGATGGGGGATCCCGACTGCTGATCCCGAACAAATCCCATCATTTCAACCATTCCTGCCGCACGCCGCGCTGCCGCGCGGCACCCTGAGGCCTGTGCCTCTCTGGAGTCCGGCATGACCCTCGCCGCCAGCTCCCCAGCCCCTACCTCCCCCGCCCCTACCTCCGCTGACGTGCTGCGCGAGAGCGGCCAGCGGGAGGTGTTCTGCGGGCTCACTTCAATCGTGTGGCTGCACCGGCGCATGCCGGATGCCTTCTTCCTGGTGGTGGGCTCGCGCACCTGCGCCCACCTGATCCAGAGCGCCGCCGGCGTGATGATCTTCGCCGAGCCCCGCTTCGGCACGGCGATCCTGGGCGAGCGCGACCTGGCCGGCCTGGCCGATGCCAACGAGGAGCTCGACCGGCTGGTGGCCCAGCTGCTGGAGCGCCGCCCCGAGATCCGCACCCTGTTTCTGGTGGGCAGCTGCCCCAGCGAGGTGATCAAGCTCGATCTGGCCAAGGCGGCCGAGCGGCTCAACCGGCAGCACAGCGGCCGGGTGATGGTGCTGAACTACAGCGGCAGCGGCATCGAAACCACCTTCACCCAGGGGGAGGACGGCGCCCTCCAGGCCCTGATCCCGCTGATGCCCCGCAGCGAGACCTCGCAGCTGCTGATCGCCGGCACCCTGGCCGATGCGGTGGAGGACCGGCTGGTGGGCCTGTTCCACAAGCTGGGCATCGAGCGGGTGGCCAGCCTGCCGCCGCGCCGCTCCACCGAGCTGCCGGCGGTGGGGCCCGGCACCAAGCTGCTGCTGGCCCAGCCGTTCCTGAGCGGCACCGCCCGCGCCCTGGTGGACCGCGGCGCCGAGCTGATCCGCGCCCCCTACCCCTTCGGCGTGGAGGGCAGCCGCGCCTGGATGGCGGCGGCGGCAGCGGCCTTCGGGGTGGCGCCAGAGCGGGTGGCCGAGGTGCTGGATCCGCTGGTGGATCGGGGGCGGCGGGCGTTGGCTCCCCAGCGCGAAGTGCTGGCGGGCAAGCGGCTGTTCCTGCTGCCCGATTCCCAGCTGGAGATCCCCCTGGCGCGCTTTCTCTCCCTTGAGTGCGGCATGGAGCTGGTGGAGGTGGGCACGCCCTATCTCGATCGCCAGCTGATGGCCGAGGAGCTGGCCCTGCTGCCGGCCGGCACCGCCCTGAGTGAGGGCCAGCACGTGGACAACCAGCTCGCCCGGGTGCGCGCGGCCCGGCCCGATCTGGTGCTCTGCGGCCTGGGCCTGGCCAACCCGCTGGAGGCCGAGGGCATGGCTACCAAGTGGTCGATCGAGCTGGTGTTCAGCCCCATCCACGGCATCGACCAGGCCGGCGATCTGGCCGAACTGTTTGCCCGCCCCCTGCGCCGCCGCGCCGCCCTCGCGTTCGCCTGAGCGCCTCCCACGCCTCGCTCCTCACCAGATCACTCGCCGGCATCTCTCTCGATGGAACTCACCCTCTGGACCTACGAAGGGCCTCCGCACGTGGGCGCCATGCGCATCGCCACCTCGATGGAGGGGGTGCACTACGTGCTGCACGCCCCCCAGGGCGACACCTACGCCGACCTGCTGTTCACGATGATCGAGCGGCGCGATAAGCGCCCCCCGGTCACCTACACCACCTTCCAGGCCCGCGACCTGGGCGGCGACACCGCTGAACTGGTGAAGCGCACGATCGCCGACGCCGTGGCGCGCTTCGAGCCGGAAGCCCTGCTGGTGGGTGAGAGCTGCACGGCCGAACTGATCCAGGACCAGCCCGGTGCCCTCGCCGCCGGCATGGACCTGGGCGGCATTCCGATGGTGAGCCTGGAGCTGCCCGCCTACTCCAAGAAGGAGAACTGGGGCGCCGCCGAAACCTTCTACCAACTGGTGCGTGGCCTGCTCAAACCCCAGCTGCCGCCGCCCGGCACCCCCAAACCGGATCCCACCCGCTGGCGGGCGGAAGGCCGCCGGCCGCGGGTGAACCTGCTGGGCCCCTCGCTGCTGGGCTTCCGCTGCCGCGATGACGTGCGCGAGATCAGCCAGCTGCTGGCCTCCTACGGCATCGATGTGGCCGTGGTGGCCCCGCTGGGCGCCCGCCCGGCCGACCTGATGCGCATCCCCACGGCCGACGCCAACCTCAACCTCTACCCGGAGGTGTCGGCAACGGTGTGCAGCTGGCTGGAACGCCAGTTCGGCATCCCGGCGGTGCACACGGTGCCGATCGGCATCGGCGCCACCGTGGCCTTCCTGCGCGAGCTGCACGGCGTGCTGGGCCTGGACCTGCCGGCGGAGCTGGTGGCCGGCAGCGATGGGGTGTGCGCGGCGGAACGGCGCTCGCGCCTGCCCTGGTATTCGCGCTCGGTGGATTCCACCTACCTCACCGGCAAGCGGGTGTTCGTGTTCGGCGACGCCAGCCACGCCATCGCCGCCGCCCGCATCGCCAGCCGCGAGCTGGGCTTCCAGGTGGTGGGCCTGGGCAGCTACAGCCGCGAGCAGGCCCGCGAGGTGCGCGCCGCGGCAAAGGAGCTGGGGCTGGAGGCGTTGATCAGCGACGACTACCTGGCGGTGGAAGCGGCGATTGCCGAGGCGGCTCCCGAGCTGGTGCTCGGCACCCAGATGGAGCGCCACAGCGCCAAGCGCCTGGGCATCCCCTGCGCCGTGATCAGCACGCCCCTGCATGTGCAGGATGTGCCGGCCCGCTATGCGCCGCAGATGGGTTTTGAGGGGGCCAACGTGATCTTCGACACCTGGGTGCACCCATTGATGATGGGGCTGGAGGAGCACCTGATCGGCATGTTCCGCCACGACTTCGAATTCGTGGACGGCCACCGCAGCCATCTCGGCGATGGGTCGCCGGCCCCTGAGCAGCCCCCGGCAGCAGACCAGGCACAGGCCGGGGCGATGGCCGGGGTGATTGCTGGGGCGACAGCGGCGGCGCCCGAGGGTGAGGGTGGTCTGGTGTGGAGTGCCGACGGCGAGGCAGAGCTGCACCACATCCCCTTCTTCGTGCGCGGCAAGGTGCGGCGCAACACCGAGCGCTTTGCCCGCGAGCGGGGCATCGCCACGATCGACGCCGAGACCCTCCACGACGCCAAGGCCCACTACAGCCGCTGACGGCGGCGCCGAGCCATCCGGTCGAGCACATCGCCGACCAACAGCGCGCCCACCACCACCATGCCGATGGCCAGCGCGGCGGCCAGGGCCGTGGTGTTGGCCATCGGCATGATCACCTGCAGCTGTGTGGCCATGGTTCCCTCTCCCCCAACCCATCAACCGCCAGCCTGGGGCCCAGCGCCGCCGGCGGTGAGCACTGCAACCCACGGGCAGCAGAACAGCCGCGCGCGGGCCCTGCAGACAGATTGTGCGTTTAGCCACCTATTTGAGTATTGCTACCTATGATTCGGTGGGCAGATCATCACCGTTTCAGCGGGCGATGTTTCGCTTTACACCAACAGCCGTCACCACCCACCTGCGGCTGAGTTGGATGGCATCTGCACCTGCGAAGCCTTGCCATGACAGCCACCCTCAGTCGACCCGATGGGGAAGGCAGTGTGCAGGTGCATCAGGACCCCGCCATGCACATCGAGGAGGGCGCCCTGGTGATCGCCGTCTATGGCAAGGGGGGAATCGGCAAGAGCACCACCAGCTCCAACCTCTCCGCCGCCTTCTCCAAGCTCGGCAAGCGGGTGTTGCAGATCGGCTGCGATCCCAAGCACGACAGCACCTTCACGCTCACCAAGCAGATGGTGCCCACGGTGATCGACATACTCGAGACCGTCGACTTCCACACCGAGGAACTGCGCCCTGAGGACTTCGTGTTTGAGGGCTTCAACGGCGTGCAGTGCGTGGAGTCCGGCGGCCCTCCGGCCGGCACCGGCTGCGGCGGCTACGTGACTGGGCAGACGGTGAAGCTGCTGAAGGAGCACCACCTGCTGGAAGACACCGATGTGGTGATCTTCGATGTGCTCGGCGATGTGGTGTGCGGCGGCTTTGCCGCACCCCTGCAACACGCCGATTACTGCCTGATCGTGACGGCGAACGACTTTGATTCGATCTTCGCCATGAACAGGATCATCGCCGCGATCCAGGCCAAGGCCAAGAACTACAAAGTGCGGCTCGGCGGCGTGGTGGCCAACCGCTCCAAGGACACCGACGAGATCGACAAGTTCAACGCACGGGTGGGCATGAAGACCATGGCCCACTTCCCCGACCTCGACGCCATCCGCCGCTCGCGCCTGAAGAAATGCACGATCTTCGAGATGGAAGCCACACCAGAGGTGGAGGCGGTGCAGAAGGAATATCTCAGGCTGGCCCAGTCGATGCTCGACAGCGTGGAACCCCTGGAGGCCGAATCGCTCAAGGACCGGGAGATCTTCGACCTGCTGGGATTTGACTGAGTCCGGGCCCCAGGCAGCCCTGGCCCGCAGCACCCGGCTGGTGGACGCCCTGCGCCAGCCCGGCCCCTGGCCCCATCCGGTGCATGAGCCGATCGGCCTGGTGGAAACCCACATCTCCTGGGTGCTTCTCACCGGGCCCTATGCCTACAAGCTGCACAAACCGGTGAACCTGGGCTTTCTCGATTTCACCGGGCTGGAGCAGCGCCTGCACGACTGCCGCGAGGAGCTGCGGCTGAACCGGCGCCTGAGCCAGGATCTCTACCTGGGCCTGGTGGCCGTGGTGGACAGCCCGGCCGGCCTGCGGGTGGTGGAGGCCAGCGAAGAGCCCGGCAGCGCTCCGCTGCCAGGTGGTGCGACGCCGCTGGAGGTGGGCCTGCGCATGCGCCAGTTCCCCCAGGAGGCCCTGCTACCCGCGGCCCTGGCCCACGGCGCCATCGACGGCAGCCAGCTGGATGCCCTGGCGTTGGACCTGGCCCGCTTCCACCAGCGGGCGGCGGTGGCCCCGGCGGACGGGGTCTACGGCACGCCCGCCGCCGTGCTCCAGCCCGTGCGCGACAACATCACAGCCCTGGAGCCGCGTCTGCCGGCCCACGCCCAACCCCTGCTGGAGCAGGTGCGCCACTGGAGTGAGCGCTGCTTTGCCGACATCCGCCCCCTGCTGGAGCAGCGCCTGGCCGCCGGCCGGGTGCGCGAGTGCCATGGCGACCTGCACCTGGGCAACATGCTGCTGCTGGATGGCCGCATCCAGGTGTTCGACTGCCTGGAGTTCAGCCCCTCCCTGCGCTGGATCGACGTGATCAGCGACATGGCCTTCCTGGTGATGGACCTGGAGGAGCGGGGAGCACCCGTCCTGGCCAACCGGCTGCTCAACGCCTGGCTGGGCGAAACCGGCGACTACCACGGCCTGCGGCTGTGGCGCTGGTACAGCAGCTACCGGGCCATGGTGCGCGCCAAGGTGGCGGCCCTCAGCGACGACATTCCCAGCGCGCAGGCTTACCTGAGCTGGGCCCACCAGGCCAGCCAGCCGGGCTCCCCCCGGCTACTGCTCTGCCATGGCCTCTCGGGGTCGGGCAAGTCGCACCTGAGCCGCCAGCTGGCCGGCCCCCTGGGGGCGATCTGGCTGCGCTCGGATGTGGAACGCAAGCGCCGGTACAGCCACGAGCAGGGGATGCCGCCCGCCGCCGCCACGGACACAGCCGCGGACACATCCCCCAACATCAACACCGATCTCTACGCCACCAGCGTCAGCGATGCTCTGTTCCTCGAGCAGCTGCCCCAGCTGGCGATGGGGCTGCTGGAGACGGGTTTCAGCGTGATCGTGGATGCCACCTTCCTGCACGCGGCCTACCGGGCGGCGATGGCGGGCGTGGCCGAGCGCTGTGCCGTGCCCCTGGTGATCCTCGATCTGCAGGTGCCGCGGCCCCTGCTGGAGCGGCGCATCAGCGGGCGCCAGCGAGCTGGCGGCGATCCCTCCGACGCCGACCTGGCGGTCGTGGCCCGGCAGCTGGCGTGCCAGGAGCCGCTCACGGCCGCTGAACAGACCCGCAGCATCGCCATCGGCGCCGAGCCGGAACTGGACGCGATCCTCGCCGCCATCCGGGCCAGCACCGTGCCGTTTGCGTTCAATGGGAGCTGCCAGTAGGACCATTGAGCCATGCCCCGGCCCAGGCCCCAGGCAGAGGATGCCGCCGGTGACCGGCGCCACCGCCACTACCGCCACCTGCTGGCCATCTGCCTGGCCCTGCTGGCCAGCCTCACCCTGCCCGGCCCCTGGGCCCGCCTGTCCTCAGTGGGCTACCTGGCCATGGCGGCCACCATGCTGCGCACGCTGGCCCCGCGCGACCGGGGGCCCCTGGCGCTGGGGCTCTACCGGTTGCTGGGGCTGGCGGTGCTCAGCAGCGGCGTGGTCTGGTACCTCACCCCCCTGGCGCTGCGCGGCAGCGGCATCCCGGTGCTGGTGCTGTGGAGTGGATTCAGCTGCTGGAGCGCCCAGCGCCTGATCCTCACCCTGGCCCAGGAGCGCCGGGTGAGCGGTGATGTATTGCAGGGAGCCCTGGCGGGGTATCTGATGCTCGGGCTCACCGGGGGGCTGATCTTTGCCGCCCTGGAAACCATCCAGCCGGGGAGCTTCGCCCAGGGTGGGCTGGCCCTCGATGGGAGTGGCCAGCTCCAGGTGTGGGAGGTGAACTTTGCGCAGCTGAACTATTTCGCCTTCGTGAGCCTCACCACCACCGGCTTCGGCGACGTGCTGCCGGTGCGCACCCTGGCCCGGATGGGCAGCATGGCCATCGCCGTGGCCGGCACGTTCTATCTGGCGGTGGTGATGGGGCTGCTGATCAGCCGCTTGAGTGGGGGCGGACTTCCGCCTGACGACGACTGAACATCCGCAGCTCCCAGCCCTTGATGATCCGGTAGAGCACCGGCACCACGAACAGGCTGAGCAGGGTGGCTACCAGCAGACCGAAAAACACCACCGTGCCGATGCTCACCCGGCTGCCGGAGCCGAATCCCCGAGCCAGCAGCAGGGGCACGAAGCCGGCCAGGGATGACACGGCCGTGAGCAGGATCGGCCGCAGGCGGGTTCGGGCGGCGTCGCGGATGGCGCTGTCCAGGTCGGCCCCTTCGGCCAGGCGCTGGTTGGCGAATTCCACGATCAGGATGCCGTTCTTGGCAGCCAGGCTCACCAGCACGAGCAGGCCCATCTGGCCGTACACATCCAGGGGCAGATCGCGCAGGGCCAGCCCCACCAGGGCCCCAAGCAAGGCCAGGGGCACCGTCATCAGGATGATCAGCGGATCGAGGAAGTTGTCGTAGAGGGCCGCCAGCACCAGCAGGGTCACCAGCACCGCCAGCCCGAAGGTGAGGCCGTTGCTGCCGCCGGCCCGGGCCTCCTCCCGCGCCAGGCCGGCCCACTCCAGGTCGGTGGTGCCAGCCCGTTCCGCCTGCAGCCGCTCCAGGGTGGCCATCGCCTGGCCACTGCTCACCTCCGCCCTGGGCAGGGCCCGTACCGTGATGGCCCGGGCCAGGCGGGTGCGGTTGATGCTGGTGGGACCGCTGTCGCTCTCCACCCGCACCAGCTGGGCCAGGGGGATCAGGCGGCCGGAGCTGCTGCGCACCGGCAGGGCCAGGAGGTCGTCGGTGTCCCGCCGGCCGGAGCCCTCCAGCTGCAGGATCACCTTGCGCACCTGCTCGCTCTCGAAGCTGTCGTTCACGTAATCGCTGCCCAGGGCCGCGCCCAGGCCATCCACCAGGGTGGAGAGGTCCACTCCCAGGGAGGCCATCTGCAGCCGGTCGGGCACCAGGGCCAGCTGGGGGGCATTGGCGGTGAAGCGGGTGGACACCCGCTCGAACTCACCGGTGGCCATCGCCGCCCGGATGAACTCCTGCACCTCCTGGGCAAAGGCCTCGAGGCTGAGCTGGCCGCCGCTGGTGTCGAGCAGCTCCAGTTCCAGGCCCCCTTCTGCGCTGAAGCCCCGCACGGAGGGGGCCTGGCTCAGCTGCACGGCTGCCCCCCTCACCTTGCGCAGGTTGGCGCTGAGCCGCTCGGCCACCGCCTCGGTGCTCTGATCGGGGGCGGGACGCTCCTCGATCGGCCGCAGGCGCAGGAAAAACTGGCCCTTGTTGGGGCTGCTGTCGCCGAAGGAGCGGCCGGCATAGAAGTTGGCCCGGGCCACCAGCGGTTCGGCGGCGATCACCTGGCGCACCTGCTCCATCGCCGCGGTGGTGGGCTGCAGTCCCAGCCCATCGGGCAGGATCACCACGCCGCGCAGCTGGCCGTTGTCCTCCTGGGGGATGAAGGCGCGGGGGCGCAGCTCCAGGGCCACCAGCGTGAGCAGCAGGCCCACCAGCAGCAGGGCCGCCACCCGGCGGCGGTAGCCGAGGGTGCGCTCCAGCAGCCTGCCGTAGGGATCCTCCAGGGATTCCAGCCAGCGGCGGGGGGGATCGATCCAACGCAGCAGCCAGGTGGGCTGGGATTGGTTAGGTCGCATCAGGCGACTGGCCGCCACCGGCGTGAAGGTGAGGGCGTTGAGAGTGGAGAACAGGATCGTGGCGCTGATCGTGATCGCGATCGGGGCATAGAGGCGGCCCACGCTGCCTTCCAGCCCCAGCACCGGCACGAACACCGCCACGAGCACCAGGGAGGTGGCGATCACGGCGCTGCCCAGCTCAGCCATCGCCTCGCTGGCCGCCTGCAGCGGCGGCGTGCCGCCCTCCAGCCGCCGGCCGATGTCCTCGCTCACCACGATGGCGTCATCCACCACCAGGCCGGTGGCCAGCACCATGCCGAACAGGGTGAGGGTGTTGAGCGACTGGTCGGTGAGGTCGAGCACGATCAACGAGCCCACCAGGGCCACCGGCACGGCCACGGCGGTGATCAGGGCCAGGCGCAGGTTGCCCAGGCCCAGCAGCAGGCTCAGGAACACCAGCAGCACCGCATCGCGCAGGCTGCTGAGGGTGGCGTTGATGCTGCCGCGCACGAAGTCGGCCTCGTCCACGATCAACTGCAGGTCCACCCCCGGCGGGAAGCGGTCCTCCAGTTCCGCCAGAGCACGGTTCACCCCCTCGCTCACGGTGATCGCGTTGCTGCCGTCCCGCTGGAACACCTGCACCGCCACCACCGCATCGCCCTGCAGGTTGGTGGCCACGGTGTCGTAGCTCTCGATGCCCAGCTCCACCCGGCCCACATCCTTCAGCAGGGTCACCCCGCCGTTGGGGGCCCTGGCCACCACCAGCTGTTCAAACTCCTGCGCTGAGCGCAGCCTCCCCTCCATGCGCAGCGGCAGGGTGATCTCCTGGCCCGGCGGGCTGGGGGCGGCCCCCAGCTGGCCCAGAGCGGCCAATACATTCTGGGCCTGCAGGGCCTGGCGCACGTCGGCCAGGGTGAGATTGCGCTCCTGCAGCCGCACCGGATCGAGCCAGAGGCGGAAGGCCAGGCTGCTGCCACCGGCCACGTTCACGGAGCCCACCCCCGGCACCCGCTGCAGCCGGTCCTTCACCACCTGGTCCACCCAGCCGCTGAGAAAGCCCTCGCTGTAGGCGTTGCGGTCGGCACTGAAGCTGAGCACCATCAGCAGGTCGTCGGAGCTGCGCCGCACCTGCACGCCGAAGCGGGCCACGGGCGCCGGCAGCTGGCGCTGCACAACGGCCACCTCGTTCTGGGTGTTGATCTGGTTGATCTCCGGATCGCCCCCGGTGAAGGTGAGGTTGATGGAGCTGCTGCCGGCCGCACTCACCGAGCGGATCTGATCGAGGCGCTCCACGCCGTTGAGCTGCTTCTCCAGCAGGGCGGTGACCCCCTGCTCCACCACCTCGGGGCTGGCGCCGGGGTAGGTGGCGCGCACGGTGACCCGGCTGGGGGCGATCGTCGGCAGGTTCTCCACATCCAGCCGGGGCAGGCACACCAGCCCCACCAGCAGCACGATCAGGGTCACCACCAGGGTGAGCACCGGCCGGCGCAGGAAGGGCTCGGAAAACGAGGTCACGGAGGATGGGCAGGCGAGTCAGAGCGGACCGGCGGGACGCGTCCCGGTGTGCGCTCTGGTCAAGGCCGCTGTCCTAACCGAAGCGGGCCTCAGGCGAGGGTGATGCCGGGCAACAGGGTGGCCGCCTGGGTATCGCTCAGCCGACCGGCCCCGTGGAGCACCCGGGTGATCCGGCCGATGTCCAGCACCGCCTGGCAGCGGTAGCCGGCCGCCGCCAGCCGCTCGGTGGCATGGCGGTCGTGGTCGCCGCCGTGGTCGATGAACACCACCACGTCCTGCACCACCAGCCCCGAACTCTCCAGCTTGGCGATGCCCTCCAGCACGCTGCCGCCGGTGATCAGGATGTCATCCACCACCACCACCAGATCGCCCTCCTCGAAGTCGCCCTCGATCAGGCGGCGGGCACCGTGGGCCTTCACCTCCTTGCGCGGGTAGATCAGCGGCTTGTGCAGCAGCAGCGACAACCCGGTGGCGGTGGGCAGGGAGCCGTAGGGAATGCCGGCGATGCGATCGAAGGCCAGCTCCGCCATGGAGCCGGCATAGGCCGCCAAGACCCGGTGGAAAAGATTGGGATCGGAGATGATCTGGCGCAGGTCCACGTAGTAGTTGAAAACCGCCCCCGAGGCCTGCACGTACTCGCCGAACAGCAGGCAGCCGATGTCGAACAGATCCACGATCAGCTGATCCATCGGGTCGCCCTCGTCCGGGGCCTGCCAGAGCACGCAGCTGCCCTCCCGCTCCTGCTGGCTGAGCCAGACATCGCGGCTGTCGCTGATCTGGCGCTTGAGGGTGGCAGCCCGCTCGGCGATGTCGTCCTCCACCAGCAGGTTCTGGGGCAAGGGCAACAGCAGCCCGTCGCCGGCGGCGGTGAAGCCGGCTTCGAGCATCGCCTCGAGCTTTTCCTCCTCACCCCAGAGGCTGCGCAGGATCAGGAAGCGCTCAGGCGCCTCGGCCCGCACGCGCGCCAGGATTGCCGGGTCGCTGGTGCCCACCTCCAGCAGCAGCTGCTCGGGCGTGGCCCAGAGCTGGGTCTCGCGCACGATCTGCAGGTAGAGCGGCGTGTCGTCGCTGGGGTAGTGCTGGATCTGCCGCGCCGCCAGGTTGGAGCTGTGGCAGGTCATCACCACGGCCTTGTCGGGGTAGAGCAGGAAGGGGGCTGCGATGTCCTGGCCGGCCAGGGGCGAGAGGGTCACGGCGTCGGCGCCCAGTTCCTTGAACAGGTAGTGGGCCAGGGCGGAGGAGGAGTTGAGGTCACCGTGCTTGGCGTCGATGATCAGGGGCAGATCCCGCGGCACCAGGTCGCGCACCTCCAGCAGCAGCTCCAGCCCCACCGGACCCAGGGCCTGGTAGAAACCCAGGCTGGGCTTGTAGGCGCACACGTGGGGAGCGGTGGCCTCGATCACCGCCTTGATCCAGTGGCGGGCCTGACTGAGGAAGGAGCGGCCAGCCAGCCCCCTGCGCGCCGCCCAGCTCTGCAGCATCTCGGGGTTGGGATCGAGCCCGGTCACCAGCAGGGACTGGCGAGCGGCGATCGCATCGGTGAGCTGAATGAAGAAGCCCATGCCCGGCGCCGGCCTGCATCGTTGCTAGTCGAACACTCCCCCGGCGCACCAGGGGGAGTGAGAAGTCTTAGTGATGTTGGCGCCTCGGCCTCAGGCCCGCTCGATCTGGCACTGCACCCCCTGGCGGCGCAGCTCCACGATCAGCAGCTCCCCGATCTCGCCATCCAGCGGAGGGGAGAGGTGCTCCTGGCCATCGAGAAGGTCCGCCACCTCACCCGGCAGACAGCCCAGGGCCCGGGCCAGCAGTTGCTGGGCCTCAAAGCGTCCGCTCGCTGAATCCTTCTGGCTGCTGCTGGTCTGCAACCGCAGGCGGCTGTCGGGGGGGCTGGCCTCGCCCAGTTCAATGCGCCGCAGGCTGTCCGCGCTGGCCAGCACCACCAGCTGGTCGTCGGGCGCCACCACCATGTTGAGCCTGGGCAGCGCCAGGGGTGCTCCCCGGCGCGGCCGCCACAGCGACACCACGGTGATCGCGTAGCCGTTCTCCAGCCTGGCCACGCTGCGGCCGCAGAGGGTGTCGCCGTCAGCCACGCGGTAGAGCACCTGCAGCAGGTTGGTGCCGCGCAGGCGCAGCACCGCCTCGATCCGCTCGCCGAAGGCGGTGGCCACCATGGCATCGGCCACCAGGTCCATGGCGGGGATCACCGCCACCCCCCCGAGCAGGTCGCCCAGCTGCTCGGCCGCGCCGAAGGCGTGGGCCAGCATGGCGATGCGGGCGTCCGGCCAGCGCTGCTGCAGGCTGAGGGCCCCCTGCAGGTTGGCCAGCAGGTCGGTGGAGAGCAGGCCCACCGCCCGGGCCGACAGGCCATCGAGGGCCTGCAGCGCGGCGGGCAGATCGTCAAAGCCGATGGCACCAGCCGGCGCGGTGCACCCCGCCCCCACCACCAGCACCGTGCGCCCCAGGCGCTGCTGCAGCCGCGCCACCCGCTCCGCCAGGCTGCCGCTGCCCAGCAGCAGCACGGGCCGGCCCGCCCGCCGCGGCAGGCGGGGCCTGGAGGTGCCCAGGCGGTCACGCAGCAGCCGCTCCAGGATCGCCGCCACCAGGGCGGAGGTGAGCAGGGTGCCCACCAACGAATAGAACAGCGTGCCGCCGATCAGCCAGCCGCTCACCCCCTGCAGCCCGCTGCCCCCATCCAGCAGCACGTTCACCGGATCCACATACTCCCCCTTGAGCAGGGCCAGGGTCACGAACACCCCCTGCCGCCAGCCGCCGATCGCCGAGAAGAGCGTCACCCCCAGGGCGGCCAGCAGCACCAGCACCAGCAGGGCCAGCTGCTGCCCCCGCGACCACTGGGCCAGGACCGCCAGGGCCCGGGCGGCCCGACGCAGCCAGCGCCTGCGGTGGTGGCCCGGGGCCACCGGGTCCTCCCCGCCCCGCGAGAGGCTGCGGGGCATCACCAGCAGGGGGTCAGCGTCCGGCTGCTGCAAGGGCATGCGCAGGGGGCGCTGAAAGCGGCGGTCGTCCCAGGGCTGCGCCAAGATCTGAAAGTC
>Ga0079300_10000492_pt1 | contig 14778 bp, 10 predicted proteins | sample Wag4_2014_7_11_FD_74799 | JGI IMG/M metagenome (GOLD analysis project Ga0079300, IMG submission 74799) | Fresh water microbial communities from Ohio, USA - Utica-2 Time Series HT 2014_7_11 | ecosystem: Environmental > Aquatic > Freshwater > Water tank | place: USA: Ohio | collected 2014-07-11
ACATCGACCATCTACAACAGGCGCTGCGTGAGCATATCGAGCGTCAGCTTATCCCGGCAGGTCAGTGGATCGTGGGAGTCGGCTACGACGACTCATTGCTCAAAGAAAAACGTCACCCGACTGCTGATGACCTAGATGCCATTTCAAGACAGCACCCGATCGCGATCGTTCACGTATCGGGCCACTTGAGTGTCGGTAATTCGGCTCTGATGTCACTGCTTGGCATCTCGAGTGCCACCGTCGATCCGCCGGGCGGGGTCTATCGTCGTCGCGCCGACTCACTCGAGCCAAACGGCGTTTTTGAAGAGTTGGCTCACTACGCAGTACTCGCCCGACTGCCGCGACCCACCGCCGCCGAGGCGATAGGTGGGCTGCGAAAAACGCTGCAATATTTGGCCAGCATGGGCCTGACGACGGTTCAAGATGGCGGCGCGAATCCCGAAAATCTACAGCTACTGCAGGCGGCAGCCGAGCGTCAGATGCTCGATCTTGATGTGGTCGCTTATCGCTACTGGTCACCCATCGGCAATGCACTGCCCCAAGAATTTTTGTCGGTCGATTATCAAAACCGATTTCGCGTCGATGGTGTGAAACTGATTCTCGATGGCTCGCCACAAGGCAAAACCGCTTTTTTGAGCAAGCCTTACCTCGTGCCGCCAGCGGGGCGCGATTCGAGCTATCGCGGTTATCCCAGCCTACCGGAGCCTGCCGTCAAAAAGGCCGTTGCCGCAGCGCTAGAAGCAGGTGTTCCACTACTGGCACATGCCAATGGTGATGCCGCCGCCGAGCTTTTGATCGATGCTGTCGAGGCTGCTAAGACCAACGCAAAGCCAACCGCACGCGTGGTCATGATCCACTCACAGACGGTGCGCGACGATCAACTCGATCGTATGGCTAAGCTTGGGATCACGCCCTCGTTCTTCGTGAGCCACACGTTCTTCTGGGGTGATTGGCACCGCGACGAAACCCTCGGGCTCGAGCGCGCCATGCGAATCAGCCCCACCCGCTCGGCAACCGAACGCGGCATCCGCTACACCCTGCACAACGATCCGCCCGTCGTGCCGCCCGATATGATTCGCACCTTGTGGTCCGCGACGACGCGTCGCACCCGCAGTCATCAAATCTTGGGTGCAGTACAGCGCGCCAGCATCGCCGAGGCGCTCGCTGCCATTACGATCGACGCCGCGCACCAATACGGCGAAGACAACCGCAAAGGATCCATAGCCGCCGGCAAGCAGGCCGACTTCGTCATCGTCGATCAGGATCCACTCGCCATGGATCCCGAAAACCTGCTGCAACTCAAAGTGCTCGAGACGATCTCGCGCGGCAAAACCGTCTACACGGCGCACTGAGCCCGCTCAACCACCGAAATTGCTCTTCGTCGTGAGTTCGGCGAATCAACGGGGTCCGCGGGCAAGCTCGGTTTCAAGCCATGCCACCAAAGACTGTGGTGTTTCGCGAGTTGCACGGGTGTGCGGATAAACATGCGCCGTGCGCACTTTACGATCAAACCACACGAGCTCTTGCTCAGGCTGTGAGGGTCGCTTTGCCGCGAGCCAAATCGCCGTATCGGCTCCTGACTTCTCATCACGCAAGATCGACTTCAAGATTTTGCGAAAGCGCGGCAATGAGCGCTTCACACCGGCGGTATCGGCCCAACCCGGATGCATGACGAAGAAGTCGATACCCCTTGAGCGATAGGTGTCACGCCAATATTGATTGAGCACCATCTGCGCTCGCTTGTGAAAACCATAGGCGACCGTGCCGTTGTACCGCTTCGGGTCGGTGACGTTCATCGTCCCGGTCATCAACGGCACGTTGTAACCACCGCCCGATGTCACGTTCACGACCACACTCCCCTGGCCCAGTAATTCTTTGGCAATCAGCGCCTCGGTCAGCTGGTAGTGCGACAGCAGATTAGAGACGAACGAGGCCTCTCGGCCTTCACTCGTGATGATGAGATCATCGTTGAGCACGCCCACGTTATTCATCAGGGCATCGAACCGCCGTCCACGAGAAATCAGCCGCTCGATCAATCGTTCGGTGTCGGCAGTCGAAGTGAAGTCGCAAACCTCGGTCTCAAGCCCTTTAAGACCCGCTGCGGCCACCTCGGCACTGAGCTCGGCCAGTTTGCTCGCGCTACGCGCGGCGGCGACAACAGTCGCTCCACCACGTAACGCCTCGAAGACCATCTGCCGACCAAGACCACCAGAGCCTCCGGTGATCAGCCAATGTTGCTCTCGAAAGTCCGGGGTAAAGCTCGGCCAGAAGAGTCGTCGTGCGAGGTACCCCACCTGAGTGAAACTCAAGGTAAAACGACCGTAGAACGCTAAGACTTTCTTCAACTGCTGCCACGTCATCGGTTGATCACTCCTCGGGTGTTAAACTGCCCGCCGTCATGCCGCGCAGTAAATTGCCACAAAACATCGACACGATCCGCTATCTGTTGCGCAGCGGTGAAGGGGCTCGCGCGCTCGAAGCACTCGGTGATCGTTGGTCGTTTCTGATTTTGCGCGATGCATTCCTGCGCATCCGCCGCTTCGAAGATCTCAGGCGTCGCACCGGCGCCGCTCGCGGCACGCTCACGGCGCGCCTCAATGCACTCGTCGAGTACGGCGTTCTTTATCGAGTGCCCTACGGCAAAGCGCCGAGCCGTCTTGAGTATCGTCTGACTGAAAAAGGCCTCGGGTTTTACCCCGTCGCGCTTTGCATGTGGCGCTGGGAGCATCGCTGGGCCGGTGAACACGGCTTGCCGCCGCGTATTCGGCATCGACGCTGTGGCCACAACCTCGAGCCCACGCTCACCTGCGCCCATTGCGACGAGCCGGTGCGCCTGCACGATATCGCTTCGGCACCGGGTCCCGGCGCGCGTTATCCGCTCAGTGCCGAACGAGCAACTCGTCGACGTAAGAGCGCAACGGCAACGAGTCATGCCGAAGGTGTCGACACGACGATGTTTCACGCCGTCGATACCGTTGGTGATCGTTGGACAGCCCTGCTCCTTGCGGCGCTTTTCTTTGGTCTGCATCGCTACGACGATATCAACTCTGCTCTCGGCATTGCGACCAACATCCTCGCCGATCGACTGCGCTTGTTGTTGTCCGCTGGCGTCATCGAGCAGCATCTTTATCAAGACAAACCACCACGCTACGAATATCGATTGACTGAGAAAGGGTTCGATCTATTTCCCTTCTCACTCGCACTACACGAGTGGGGCGCCCGATGGATGCCCTCTCCACATGGGCCTAGCATCAAAATGACGCACATCCCCTGTGATCACCGACTTCGCACCCGCCTTGTCTGCGGCAGCTGCGGCGAAGCGATCGATCCGCACGACGTCGAAGTCGTAATCGATGAGGCACCACGCCGCAAGCGCGCTCAATCGCGCGGCGGCAAAGGGAAAAAACCGCTCGTTCGACGGACGTAGTCCTGATACTCCGGGCGCTTTTTCAGCATACGACGCTCGAGCAACTCCTTGCCCATCATGCCGAGAATCGCCCACATCATGAATGCGGGTGAAGCTAGGCCGATCCAACCCCACGGCACCTCGGCGGAGATCAAGCCAAAGCCGAGCCACACGCAGCACTCACCGAAATAGTTCGGGTGTCGCGAATAGCGCCAAAGACCCGTATCGAGCACACGCCCCTCGTTGGCGGGATTAGCGCGAAATCGACTGAGCTGCAGATCAGCCATGCCCTCAAAAAAGATGCCAAAGAGCACCAGAGCGCTGCCGATATACGCCAATACGCCAAGCTCCACTGGCTCGGTCGCCACCTGCGCAAATATGAACGGGATAGCGATGATCACCACGGTGATACCTTGGTAGATATTCACGTGAATGAGGCTGTGCCAAGCGTAGCTCTTGCCCTGTGACTCGACGTGCTGGCGCAGGCGCGCATAGCGACGATCTTCGCGACCCCAGTTGCGCCACAACAAATAACCACCGAGGCGCGCTGCCCACATCACCGCGAGAACCATCACGAGCTCGCGTCGCGGCTCAGCACCCTCGGCGAGGTAGTAGCCGATCACCGCTGCGATACCGATGCAGGGTGCGAACCAGATATCGACGATGCTCGAGTCCTTGATCGCAAGCCCAATGACCCACACCACGATGAATGAAATCATGATGTACGAGGCAACCACGACGAATAGATCGATCAGCGCTTGATGCATTTCCATAACCCCCCCCTATACGACCAAGGAGCCGCTCGTCGGCGCCTTCCAACTGCGTGAATTTTGTTCTGCGATCAACTCATCGATGCGTAAAGCCAAGGGCTCAGGGATCGCAATGGTTCGCCGGGCATCGAGATCAGCCGTCGTTGAGATGACCTCGAGCACGCTCGCGAGTCGATTACGAGTCTCATCGATGATGAACATGACGGACAAAACCCGCTTAGGCCCGCGCGCAACGAGACACGCGTGCCCCGTCACCACATCGCCGACATGCATCTCATCGAGAAACCAGATGTGGTGCTCAAGATCGAACATGCCGACACGGCTATCGCGCACGTACTCCGCGCTGATGCCCATCATGTCCATGAACGGGTATCCCGCCATGTCGTAGAGCGCAGTGTAGTGCTGCACATTCACGTGACCGTTAAGGTCTTCCCACGTTGCGGGTACGACGTGGCGCACGAGCTCTGGCAGTTCGCGCACCTGATCGACCGTGGGCATTTGCACACGTGCCAAATTGAATCCCCCCCTCGCAAGGCTCTGGTGACTTGCACAACAGAACCTAATGCTTCTATCCTGACCGCAGCGCCGAATCGGTGCAAGAGGGGACACGCATGAACCACGCCGAAACCATCCGCGAGTACTACGCCGCCTGGGTGCGGGATGACGTTACCGCCGTCATGGCGCTATGCACCGACGATGTCGTTGCGGGCATCATGCCGGGCAAAGATCTGGTCGGTAAGCAGGCCGTCATCCAATTTCTCGACAAGTTCGCCAAAGGCATGACCGACAAGCGCTACGACATCCATGCCATCGTGGTCGAAGGCGATGTGGGCATGCTCGAGGGCGTCGAGAACTACATCAAGGACGGCAAGCCGATCAGCCTGCCCTTCATGACGGTGTTTCGCTTTAGAGACGGCAAAGTCTGCTCGTGGCGCGATTACTTCGATATGACGACGCTGCTGAAGCAACTTCAGGCTTGATCGACCGATGAGCGCGCCGCATCGCCCCACGTGGTTCAGCGCAAACACCCCGACCCGGGAAGATTGCGTCCTGAGGTACATGCTCGATAGCCGAGCGGCGCGATTTCCCGATCGTCATTTCGCTCGATTCGAAGATGGCACCCGATGGACTTACTCGTCCTGTTTGGATGAGGTGCGTCGACTCGCGCAAGGTCTGCAGGCGCGCGGGGTCCGAAAAGGCGATCGCGTTTTCGTCTGGCTACCGAGCGGCCGACCCATCGTCCTCGCTTGGTTTGCGATCAACTATCTCGGCGCCATCTACGTTCCGCTCAATACCGCCTACAAAGGCAAGGTTCTCGAGCACGTGATCAATGCCGCAGGTGGTGCGGTGATGTTGGCTCACCCGAGCCTGACCGAGCGTTTAGAAGGTCTGCAGACACCGAAGCTGCAGCATGTGTTCACCGATATCGACGCCCTACTCGGTGATTCGGCGCTCCTCGATGACAGCGCGCCGATCGAGCACTGGGATATCCAAAGCATCATCTACACCTCCGGAACAACGGGCCCCTCCAAGGGCGTGTTGTCGCCTTACCTACAGGGTTACACCACGGCCGTGGTGAACTACGGTTATCTCCAAGAGGGTGAAGGCATCCTGATCAACTTGCCGATGTTCCACGTCGGCGGTACGAGTTCGATCACCTGCGCTCTCGTGCGCTCGGGCAGTTTTTATTTGGTGGACGGATTCAGCACCACCCAATTTTGGAATCAGGTGCGCGAAGGTCAGTGCAGCACCACTTCAGGCTTAATCGGCGTCATGGCGGCCTTTCTCGCAAAAGCCGAACCGCGTCCGGATGATGTCGATAATCCGCTCAAGTACATCACCATGTTTCCGGTGAATGAAGAAACCATCGCGTTCGCCAAACGCTTCGGGTTCGACTACCTGACCGGCTTCAACATGACCGAAGTGTCGACACCCTTGATGACCGACATGAACGCACCGCCCGATGGCAGCTGCGGTTGGCCTCGCAGTGGCATCGAGTGTCGATTGGTCGATGAGAACGACATCGAAGTACCGCGCGGTGCGATCGGCGAGCTCATTTGTCGTAGCGACATCCCGTGGAATATGAACGCCGGCTACGACGGCCTTCCTGAGGCGACCGCACGTGCCTGGCGTAATGGCTGGTTCCATACGGGCGACCTTTTCCGCCAAGACGAACAAGGCAAGTTCTACTTCGTCGATCGCATCAAAGACACCATTCGTCGGCGCGGCGAAAACATCTCCTCTTTTGAGGTGGAGAATGCCATTCGACAATTCCCGCAAGTCGACGAAGTGGTGGTCGTGGGGGTTGCCAACGAAGTGGCCGAACAAGATGTGCTTGCCGTCATCAAGCCGAAGGCAAACCAGTCGTTCGACTCTGCGAAACTCATCGAGTTTCTACAGCCGCTGCTCGCCTATTTCATGATCCCGCGCTATGTGCGGCTCGTGAATGAGATTCCGAAGACCGAGACCAACAAGCCCCGCAAAGTCGTCTTCCGCGACGAGGGCATCACGGCCGACACCTGGGATCGAGAGAAAGCCGGCATCCGCTTGCGGCGCGAACGCCTTTGACAGGTCCCGCTGCGATTGCGGGCGCTAAAGCCTTAAGCGTTCGAGCGATCTGATCTAACCAGCCGCACGGGGATCGCACTCATCCGCGGCAGACCACTTAGCGTGTCGAAGACGCTCGCATCGTCGATGAGCGCCGCCGGATTCGCATCTTCGAATCCGTGTGCCAAAGAAATCACACCCCTTCTGATATCGTCGGCCAAACGAACGCGCGCTCGAGTTCGCCCATGCCGAGACTCGATATCGATCGACATGTCATCCGTGAGCCCAAGCAGACCCGCATCCTCGGGGTGCACGTAAACCGGGTTGTGTGCAATTCGCTTAACTAACGCCGGTAATCTCTGGCCCACCGAGTTGTAGACGGCATGCTCGCGTCGTGTCACGAGTAGCCAGGGATATTCTCGATCGCCGGTGGAAGCAGTCGACGGCAGCCCGGCCGCAACCTCACTCAACTCTTGCATCATCGAAGTGGCGGCAAGCTGCAGGCGATACGGCCAATCGGTCGGTTTCGGATCGGCGAGCGGATTCGGATCAGGGAAGATCGCACCGTGCGGATGTCGCTTGATCTCATCGAGCGGCACTCGGCTCTTGGCTACGAACGCCTCTAGCAATTGGTCGGTCGTTGGTGGCGAGTTCATATCGAAGGGCTGGCCACGAAATGCGAGCGGCAATTCCATGTATCGACCGAGCTCAAAGAATATGCGCCAATCCTCAAGCACATCGCTACTCGCAGGCGACTCAATCAGCGCCGGTTGATACTGCGCATAGGGTTCGGGGTAGCCAAGCGACAAACCATAAACGGTGATGCCCTCGTTGCCGAAGGTGATCGCCGGCGATTCGAATCCGAGCTTTGGGCCGATGACGTAATGCGCATGCCGAGCGGTCGCCGAGAGCATGGGGTCGACGACGACGAGCAACTCCAAAGACTCCAATGCACGACGGGTTTTTTCTTGGTTTGGCCACGACAGCAAAGGATTACCACCAATGACGAACAGCGCCCGAACCTGTCCCTCACCGGGCGTCAATATCTCATCAGCAAGCGCGGCTGTCGGTAAACCTGCTGCCGTATCGGTGAGACCTCTCACACGCAACGATTCACCAAATCCGGCGGCGACACGCGGCTTCTCCGCTCGTGCCACACCCGAGAACTGTCGGAACAGCACACCGCGGTTCGGCATGCGCTCGCCCGCCTTCACCCAACGTCCGCAGATCGTATTCAGAGCGAGCACGAGGTAATCCATCAATACGCCATGTGGCGCCATGCTGGGTCCCGTACCACTCGTGGCGTTACCGCGTTTTGCTGATGCAAATGTCCGAGCAGCCAGCACGATGTCATCGGCTGCCACACCGGCAACGGCAGCAACGCGCTCCGGCGTGAACATCGCCACCGCTTCGCGCAGTTGAGCAAAGCCTTCGGTCTCGGCATCGACGAAAGATCGATCGAACAGACCTTCTTCGATGATCACCCGCAACATCGCAGCAAGCAGTGGCACATCTTGGCCGGGCAGACACTGCAGATGGATATCGGCCTTACGCGCTGTTTCAGATCGACGCGGATCGATGACGATCAGCTTCAAGCCACGCTTGCGTGCCTCATGCAAACGTCGCGCGGGATTGAACGAGGGAATCCCACCCCACATCGAGACCAAGGGATTTGCGCCGACTAACAAGCAAACGTCGGCCTCGGCGAAATCTTGCGGTCCTGCGCCCCACTTACCGTGTAGCGCCATCGAGATCGGCTTACCCGGCTGATCGATCGTGGCATTGGAAAATCGCATCGGCGAGCCGATGGCATCCATGAATGCCTCTCGAAGCATGACTCCGGCGGGGCAGAAGTGGCTGAAGGTGCCGCCGTACATCGCGATCGAGCGAGGTCCGTAACGCTCGAGGATGGATCGCGTCTTGACGGCAATCTCCGAGAGCGCGTTGGCACTGGCGATCCGCTCAAATTGACCGTCCGCCGTGCGCTTGAGCGGCTGCAGGATGCGATCAGGTGATGAATGAAACTCGTGGTAGTTGCGACCCTTGATACAGCTATAACCCGTGTACATCGGGTTTTGGAGATCGCCGATGAGCTTGGTGATCCGCCCATCCTCTAAGGTGGCAACCAATCCACAGGTTGCATGACAAAAGCGGCAGATCGCGGTCACATCACTCATCGCACTACCCCAAGACGAGAGAGATCACCCACAACACAATTCACCAAAGAAAAAGGCGGGGTGCTCGTGGTGTGAGCACCCCGCCTTCTCGATCAAATCATCAGAACTTCCAGGCGATGTCGAGGCCGTAGGTGCGCGGCGCACCAAACTGCGACACCTCTTCACCGAAGAAGGAGATGATGTTCACACGATAGAGCTCGTCGGAGAGGTTCTTACCCCACAACGCCACCGACCAATCCGTATCCTTCGGAGCGAGCTGGATGCGCGCATCGAGCAGGCCGTAGGAAGGTTCCTTGGCAATGTTGTCGGTCGCCCAGAACAGATCGCTCTGCCAGTTGTAATTCACGCTGAACTTGAGTGCATCGTCCCACGCGCCAAAGTTGGTCGTGTAGTCGACGCCCATGCTCAACTGCGTCTCCGGCGTACGTTGCAGCTGGTTGCCCGAGCTGTCGAGGCGGGTACCCGTGGTCGGGTTGATTGCCGTCTCGAGGAAGTCCTCGTACTCGGTATCGACATACGATCCGCCAAGAGACACTCGCAGTGCGTCGGTCGCCAAGAACTCAAGCTCAGCTTCGATACCCTGAATATTGGCGCTCGCCGCGTTGTCGGTCAGGTTACAAAGACAGGCTGCGTTCGTCTGCGTAACTTGCAGATTCTTGTAGTCCATCTTGAAGACTGACGCATTGAGGCGCAGACGACGATCGAGAACAGTGGTCTTGAAGCCCACCTCGTAGTTCGTTGCTTCTTCCGGATCGTACGGAATCGACGCCTGCGCCGGGTTTGCCGGCGTGTCGTCGAAGCCACCACCCTTGAAGCCTTTTGCCATCGTGGCGTAGACAAAGGTGTTATCGCTCGGCGACCAGTCGATCGTGACCTGCGGCGTGCTCTTGTTCCACTTAGCCGAGTACGGCGTCGTGAAACCGCTGCCTTCCGCATAGACCCAACGATTTGGCGCATCGCAAGCAGCCGGAGTCGGGCTGACGGCCGTGCCGTCGGGACGACGGCAGAGGCCTTCGATCGTCACGTTCGGACGCGGATCGTTCGGGCTGAAGCGATCACCCGTCTCCACGACGATGCCTTGCACGACACCTGACTTTTTGTCCGTCGTGTATCGGAGACCCGCGCTGATCTTGACCGTATCGCTGACTTTCCAGCCGAGGCTGGCGAAAGCAGCGACGTTTTCGATACTGCCGTCATTGATCCACTTGTTCTCACCCGACAGCGTCGAGAGCGGATTGTTGCCGCCCGGCAGCACGGCACCCAAGAAGTTTTCACCGATGAATCGATCCGTCTTTGTGATGTCGTCCTTCTTGAAGTAGGCGCCGACGATCCAGTCGAGTCTCGAATCGGAGTCTGCCGAAGTGAGTCGCAACTCCTGACTAAATTGGGTCGCATCGACCGCCTCAGCCACCGGCTGAGCAAACAGGAACTGACCGTTGTTCGACACAGCTGGGCGCGTGCCGTACTTGTTATTGATGAACCCGATATAAGCCTGCCAGTTGGTGATGCTCCAGCCGAGCGCCTCAGGGCCTGCGCCAGTCTGGTCGTACAACTGACCACTCTCGCCGTTTGTATAGCCGGTCAACGAGTTGAAGGTGAAGCCTTCAAAATCACGTTGCACATCGAGCGTCATGGCGTAGCCATCACGACGCATGAACTGGTTGGTCGGCGTTGCATCACCCTTGTACTGAACGCTCTGAGCGATATTGACGCGCGGGTCGGTCAGACCGAGATACGCGCGCAGATTGCTCCACGGACGGGTGCAATTCGTGCGCAGATAGCTTGTTTCACAGCTCGGCGTACCGCCATCGACAGCGACGACGTTCACGCCGTTGGTGTTGTCTTTGTAGTAGCTGAAAATGCCGCGAACAGTCCAATCGGAATCGGCCGGATCGTAGAAAAACTGGCCGCGCATCTGTACCGACGAAAGATCTTCGACATCGCGATCGTGCAGCTTGTCGTAACCGAAGCCGTCACGACCACGATATTGGAACGAGAAGCGCCCCGCTACCGAGTCCGTCATGCCACCGGTCACATAACCGCTGACCAGTTTACTTTTGTAGTTGCCATAGCCGACGGTCAGCGCGCCCGACTGATCAAACTTCGGTTTCGCCGTCATGATGCTGAGCGCACCACCCACGACGTTCTTGCCGAGCAGCACGCCCTGCGGACCACGAATGACTTCGACGCGCTCGAGGTCGTAGAAGTCGTAGTTCAGGTCGCCCGTACGGCCCATGTAGATGCCATCAACGAAAGTGCCGACCGAGGGGTCAGCCGAGGGCGAGTCGAGGCGCGTGTTGGTGATGCCGCGGATATTGAGCTCGACGTCGAGCGGCGTGTTTGCCGTCAGTGAGAAGGCAGGCACGGCGGCCGCGAGATCGTTCGCGGAGAACACCTTGGCATCGGCCAAAGCTTCACCGCCGTAGGCGCTGATCGCGATCGGCGTGGTTTGCAGTGCGGTCTCGCGACGCTGCGCCGTCACCACGATTTCTTCGAGGCCTTGTGAGTAGGAAGGAGTCGATGTGGCCGTCAAAGCCACGATTACGGCCGCTGCCACGGGCGTCGTGCCCAAGCGAATCCAACGGCGATTGCGAAGCGTCATGCTGTTGTCCCCCATATGACGTTTTGATGCAGGTACTTCGATCAAGCCAGCGCGCTGACTTGCATAACGGAACCTTTCAATTGCCGAGGCTACTCTCCTCGGCCAACCCGATGCAAGCCCTGTTGCGCGCATGCCAAGAAATCCGCATGCGCCGCCAAAGCGTCGGCAAACTCTCGTGGTGGCGATGCCGCAACATGCTCTGGCGCGCCGCCCATAGGCGACCCTTGCATGGGTATGGCATAGCCCTCACCCCACTCCACGCTCGACGCTCGGCGCGCCCATCCGGCACCCACCACCCAGGTCTGCCCGTAGGACGTGGCATCGGGGTGAATCAATCCGCCGACAAACGGCGCGACGCTCGCGGCCGACATCCACTCACGCAGCTCGTCGCTTAAATGTGCCTCGGTCATACGAGTAGCCGCATAGGGCGCGATCGCCGAGACCAGCACTCCTTTGGGAGCTGCTTCTGCGGCGAGACTACGCATGAAGGCGATCAGTGCCGCTTTGGAAGCAGAGTACGCCGATAAGCCGTGTAGTCCGTGCAAGCCCGCACTCGAGACGGACACCAAGATCCGTCCGGAACCTTGTGCTCGAAGATGCGGATAGATCGCGTGGGTGATCGCCACCGTGCCGTCGAAGTTGATTGCAAAAATACGTCGGAAATCCTCAATCGTGATTTTGTGAAATGGCGCGTGCTGATCGACACCCGCATTGTTCACGAGCGCATCGAGTCGACCCCAAGTGCTCAGCGCCGCCTGCAACAGCCGCTCACCGGCGCCCTCGCTACAGACATCGTCGTATTGCGCGATCGCCTCTCCGCCTTGCGCGCGAATCTCGGCGACGACTGCATCCGCACTCGAAGAACGATTTCGATTGTTGACGACGACACGCCAACCGAGGCCCGCCAAGTGCAGCGCATACGCACGACCGAGTCCGGCACCCGCGCCGGTAACGATGACGACACGACCTTCGCATCGAGAGTCCTTGACCATGAGTGCATTTCCTTGTCAGTCTTGCAATGAAAGTTGCGGGTCATCATACCCGCCGTGAGGGGGCTCACCATATGACTGAACTCGATCCGCGCCTGGGGCGTCTTTTCGACAAAGAAGCAATCCGTGAGGTGCTATCCAAATACGCCCGCGGTGTCGACCGCGGCGATGGCCCATTACTCAAAAGCTGTTATCACCCGGATGCGATCGAAGAGCATGGCGGCCGCTACACCGGCAATGCACACGAATATGTGGATGGCGCGATTCCGCGCATTCGCCTGATGGATTCGATGCAGCACGTGCTGGGGAATACCCATTTCGACTTCATCAACGATGAGCTCGCCTACGTTGAAACCTATCTCGTGACGCTGGCGCGAATCACGGTCAATGGTGAGCGTCTCGACACGTTCACCGGTGGCCGACTCATCGATCGATTCGAAAAGCGGCAAGGCGAATGGAAGATCGCGCATCGCCGTACCATCTTCGATTGGAATCGCGACACTCCGTCCCGTGAAGGTTGGGTGGGTGGCATGTTCATTCCGGGACAACCCGGTATGCGCATGGGCGCCAAAGGAGAAACCGACCCATCATACGAACGCTTTTGAGGTGATGACTTCCGAGGTGCTGACATGAGTCGCCCTAACGCGCCATTCAAAAAAACGTTTTTCCCCTCCTCGGCGATGCGCATCGAGCGCCGTGCCGACGGCTGCATCTTGGCGACGCCCGAGCTGCCGCTCGCGAATTACCTCAGCAACCTGCCAAAGGTGCTGGCACAGAAAGCGGCACGCCATCCGCAGAAGACTTATCTAGCCGAGCGTCGCGGCGGCAAAGACTCGCCTTGGACCGAAGCGAGCTACGAAGAGATCAACACTCGTTCGCAGTCGTTCGCCGCTTGGCTACTCCGCCGCAAAATCGACCGATCGCGATCGGTGCTCATCCTCTCCGGGAACTCGATTGCGCATGCGGTCATCAAATATGGCGCGATGGCCGCGCGTGTCCCGGCTTGCCCTGTCAGCGTGAATTACGCGCTGATGGGTGGCGACTACGGCCGACTGAAACATGTCATCCAGTTGGTCAAGCCAGCGGTTGTCTTTGCCGAGCAGACGAGCCAGTACAAAAAAGCATTGGAGAGCGTCGACTTCGGCGATGCGGCCGTCATTACCGATAACCCGAATGAAGTAGCGAGTTTGGTCGGCAGTGGCCACCTATTTGCGACGTCCGACGTGCTCGCCACCGATATCACCGCCGAAGTTGCGCAGTCGATCGAATCGATCGAACCCGACGAGCCAACGCTTTACATGTTGACCTCCGGCAGCACGAGCTTGCCGAAGGCCGTGATCCAAACACAGCGCATGCTCGCCTCCAATCTCGCCCAGGGTCAGCAAGTGCTCGGCGCGACAGCCGGTTGGGATGACGTGATGCTCGACTGGCTGCCTTGGAATCACGTGTCGGGCGCCTATACCAAGATGGGCACTCTGACGAGTGGCGGAACGCTGTACATCGACGGCGGTCGACCCCTGCCCGGGGCTTTCGATGAGTCGCTACAAAACCTCAAAGAAATCGCGCCGAAGTTCTATGTCAACGTGCCCTTCGGTTACGCCATGCTGGCCGATGCGATCGAGAAAGATGACGAGCTACGCCAACGTTTCTTCGGCAACTTACGTCTGGCTTTGTACGGCGGCGCGGGGCTACCGCAGGCGCTTTACGATCGCTTTCAACAGTTGTCCGTCGACACGGTCGGAGAACGAATCTTCTTCACGACCGGTTACGGCGCGACCGAAACCTCATCGGGCTGCATGGCCATCTACTTCCCGACCGAAGAGGTCGGTATCGGCTTGCCGATGCCAGGACTCACCTTGAAGCTCATGCCGAATGCCGATCGATATGAGGTTCGCCTCAAAGGCCCGATGATCACACCGGGCTACCTCGGCTTCAGTGACGAGGAGAATCGAAAAATCTTCGACGAAGAGGGCTTCTATCGAACGGGCGACGCCGCTCAGCTGCACGACCCCGATGATTTAGGCAAAGGCTTGAAGTTTGCAGGACGCCTTGCCGAGGAGCTCAAACTCTCGAGTGGTACCTGGGTCTCTGCCGGACGACTACGCGCACAATTGATCGAAGCACTCTCCCCGCTCGTCTCCGACTTACTCATCTGCGGCGAAAATCGCGATCGACTGGCCATACTCGTTTGGCCAAAGGCGCCCATCAACCCCGAACTCGAAGCCGAACTTGCGCAGCGACTTCGCACGTTCAACGCGGGGCGTGGTGCCAGCGAGCGAGTCACGAG
>Ga0079300_10000495_pt1 | contig 14731 bp, 11 predicted proteins | sample Wag4_2014_7_11_FD_74799 | JGI IMG/M metagenome (GOLD analysis project Ga0079300, IMG submission 74799) | Fresh water microbial communities from Ohio, USA - Utica-2 Time Series HT 2014_7_11 | ecosystem: Environmental > Aquatic > Freshwater > Water tank | place: USA: Ohio | collected 2014-07-11
CAGGCATAGTGGCTGATGCAGTCGGCGAGGTCATCACCGAGAATCCGACGAACATTGGCCTCGGAGTTTGAACTGACGAGGGCCAGAACGACCCCGGCTTCGTTCAGGCGCCGGATGAGGGCCCGGGACTCTGGGAACAGCGGAATCTTCGCCGTGTTCTCTGAGACCAGTTTCCGGGTGTGGCGCGCGATGAAGGGCATCTTCCAGGCCGGAACGCGCATGTAGGCCACAACTTCGCGACTGGAGCGGCCGCGAAGCATGGCGACTTCTTCCTCGCTGATCTCCCGGAATCGGAACCGCCGGGCGACCTGGTTGGACATGCTGATGAACCAGTCCGCGCTGTCGGCGAGGGTGCCATCAAAGTCGAAAATGACGAGCCTATAGCCCAAGCCCGCTCCTCCGGCCGACGACGCTGCGTCCGCGCCCCTTCCCGGCCTCCGATGCTGCACGATTGGCGCGCCGGGCGCCAGCCCCCCGTGAGGTGTCGCCGGCACGCCTCCCGAGACGGCTCCCGACACGGTGCTCACGTCGCAGGCCGTGCGTCGCGCGCGACGCTTGCCGAAGCCGCCAGTTCAGAAGCGGTCAGGCCGAGGCCGGGATGACGCCAGTCTGGCGCGATCTCCGACAAGGGGCCCATCACGAAGCCCCTTTCGTGGGCCCTCGGATGCGGCAGGGTCAGGCGCGGCGACTGCATCACGAGCCCCGCATGGTCGATGAGATCAAGGTCAAGGGTGCGGTTGGCGTTCCGGGCGCCGCGGCAGCGCCCGAACCGGGCCTCGATCTCCAGGAGCCGGCCGATCGTCGCCCCGGCATCCATCCTCGCCTCGACAATTGCGACTCCATTGCGATACTCATTTCCAGACGGATCGGGCCAGGCGGAGGACCTCCACCAACTCGACCTGCGCAAGATCGGCAATCCTGCCCCTGGAAAGAAAGAGAGAGCGGCTTCAAGCAGGTCCACCGGCGAGGCGTAGCCGCCAGCCAGATTGGATCCCAGAGCGACAATTGCCCGAGTGGGCAGGGACGCGCTGACGCCAGACTCCGGAAACTCCTGACTCAATGACCTTCTATCCCACCGACAGGCTGGCGCTCTTCATTGACGGAGCCAACCTCTACTCCGCCGCCAAGGGCCTTGGCTTCGACATCGACTACCGCAAGCTCCTCGAGGAGTTCCGCAAGCGGGGCGTCCTTGTCCGAGCCTACTACTACACCGCCCTGGTCGAGGATCAGGACTATTCCCCGATCCGCCCCCTGGTCGACTGGCTCGACTACAACGGGTACCGCCTTGTCACCAAGCCCGCCCGTGAATTCACGGACGCCCAGGGCCGCAAGCGCTGGCGTGGCGACATGGACGTTGAGCTCGCCGTCGACATGATGGAGATGAGCGCCCACGCTGACCACATGGTGCTGTTCTCGGGCGATGGCGACTTCCGGGTCCTGCTCGAGGCGGTCCAGCGACGGGGCGCCCGCGTCACGGTGGTCTCCACCGTCAAATCACAGCCCCCCATGGCCTCCGATGACCTCCGACGGCAGGCCGATTCCTTCATCGACCTGGCCGACCTGGCCGACATCATCGGCCGGCCCTCGCGCCTGCCCCGGTTCCTCCAGGAGAGCCGGGCCGGGGCTGACCCCGACGCGCCGGACGACTGATCTTGGCGCCCGCGTCGCCCGCCATTTCGGCTGAACCCGCCAGGGACTGCGGCCTCTGCCCGCGCCTGGTCGCCTATCGCCAGGAGAACCAGGCCCGCAATCCTGATTGGTGGAACGGTCCGGCGCCCTCCTTTGGCGATCCCGGAGCGCGCCTTCTGGTCCTGGGCCTCGCCCCCGGACGGACCGGTGCAAACCGGACGGGACGCCCCTTCACCGGCGACCATGCCGGCGTGATGCTGTTCGAGACCCTCCTGAAGACCGGCTTCGCCCAAGGCCGCTACGATGCCCGACCCGACGATGGGCTGGCCCTCGTCGATTGCATGATCTCGAATGCCGTTCGCTGCGCGCCACCGGGCAACCGTCCGGAGACCTCCGAGGAGGCCGCCTGCCGCCCCTTCCTCACCGCCCGGCTGGAGGCCCTGCCCGAGCTGGAAGTTGTGATCACCTTGGGCGATGTGGCCCGGCGCAATCTCCTGAGGGCCCTTGGCCTTCCGGCATCGGCGGGCGTTGCGGGACACGGGGCGGAGTTCACCGCCGGACCCTACCGGGTGATCAACAGCTATCACTGCTCGCGCCTGAACACGAACACCGGCCGCCTGACGCCGGAGATGTTCGAGGCGATCTTCCGGCGCGCCCGAAGCCTGCTGGATGGCTGACAACCCTCCCGGGGAAGGATAAGCCGGAGGGCCCTTCCGTCGGTCCAGGAGCCTCACCTTGCGCGTTCTCGCCTTCACCGCGGCCCTGCTTGCCGCCACACCCGCCCTGGCGACGCCCCCCGGCCCCGCAGACTCTGCCCGCGCCCTGGAGCTGCTGAAGACCAGCATAGGCTACCGGACCACCGCCAGCGCCGGCCAGGAGCCCATCCTCGCCTATGCCGGGTGGATCAAGGGCGTCCTGGTGGCAGCGGGCTATTCGCCCTCGGACATCGTGATTGAGCCGATCGCCGGCACGGCCACCCTCGTCGCCCGGCTTCCGGGACGGGATCCGGGCCGCAAGCCCATGGTGATCTCCGCGCACATGGATGTGGTGGAGGCCCGGGCCGAGGACTGGACCCGCGACCCCTTCACCCCTGTCGTCGAGAACGGCTACGTATTCGGCCGTGGGGCCGCGGACAACAAGTTCGACATCTCCATGGTGGTCGCCACCCTGGCCCGCCTCCGGGCGGAGAACTGGCGCCCCGGGCGCGACGTGATTCTCGCCCTGACTGGGGATGAGGAGACCTTGATGCGCAGCACTGCCGTGCTGGCCGGCAAGCTCAAGGGCGCAGACCTGGTCCTCAACGCCGACGGGGGCGGCGGCGAACTGGACGGCGCGGGCAAGGCCATATCCTATGGCATCCAGGGGGCGGAGAAGACCTATGCTGACTTCACCTTTACCGTCACCGATCCGGGCGGCCACTCCAGCCGGCCCACCCCTGGCAACCCCATCTACCGGCTGGCGCGGGCCCTTGAGCGGGTGGAGAGCCACCGCTTCCCGGTCCAGTCGAACGAGATCACCCGGGCCTCCCTCGCCGCCAGCGGACGCGACCAGCAGGGTCCTGTCGGCGAGGCCCTGAGGCGCTTTTCAGCCGATCCCTCAGATGCTGCGGCGGCGGAGACCCTGTCCTCCGACCCGGCCTGGGCGCCCTATCTGCGGACGACCTGCGTGGCCACCCTGGTCAGCGGCGGCCACGCCACCAACGCCCTGCCCCAACGAGCGTCGGCCAACGTCAACTGCCGCATCTTCCCGGGAACACCGTCGGCTTCGATCCTGAGGACCCTCGAGGGCGTGATTGCCGACCCGACGATCTCGGTGACCCGGAACGACGACGGGTCCATCGACAGCCCGCCCTCGCCCCTCCGCCCCGACGTGGTCAAGGCCGTGACCCGGGCCGTGCACGCTGTGCATCCCGGACTGCCCGTTGTGCCCGCCCAATCGACGGGAGCGACGGACAGCATGTACTTCCGGGCCGCAGGTGTGGCGAGCTACGGGGTTTCGGGCCTCTTCGCCCGCGATGACGATACCTTCGCCCATGGCCTCAATGAGCGCGTGCCTCTGGCGGCCATTCCCGGGGCCCTGGTCCACTGGGACTCCCTGATCCGGGATCTCGGCAAGTAGCTGCGGACGGAGCCCTCGGTGGTGACAGCGGGATGAGCCAAGGCGGCTGCTGCAGTCCGATGAAATCGTCCGGTGCCCTGGCCGGGGCGGACTTCGCCAGGGCGACGGTTCGCGCCAAAGCCGCCGGTCGCCTCGACCTACCCGAGGACCTCACCCTGATATCCCTGCCGGGCGGTGAATTCCTGATGGGCAGCGACGCCGGCGAGGGAGAACCCTCTGACGGCGAGGGGCCGGCGCGGCCCGTCTGGTTGTCGCCCTTCCGCATCGCGCGCTCCGCCGTCACAAACCGCCAGTTCGCCGCCTTCGTGGAGGCCACCGGCTATGTCACCTATGCCGAAGAGGTGGGCTCCAGCTTCGTCTTCGCAGGGCTCCTGCCCGACGACTTTGCGCCCACCCGCGGCCTTCTCGATGCGCCCTGGTGGCGCGAGACGCCACAGGCCTGCTGGAGCCGGCCCGAGGGAACGGGGTCGGACTGGCGTGGGCGCGAAGACCACCCGGTGGTCCATGTGAGCTGGCACGATGCCATCGCCTACTCCGCCTGGGCCGGCCTGCGCCTGCCAACCGAAGCGCAGTGGGAGTACGCGGCGCGCGGGGGCCTGGAGAACCGCCGCTACCCCTGGGGCGACGACCTTACCCCGGGCGGCCAGCATGCCTGCAATGTCTGGCAGGGGCGCTTTCCCGTGCAGAACGACGGCGAGGACGGTCACGTGGGAACGGCACCCGCCGATGCCTATCCGCCGAATGGCTTCGGCCTGCACAATACCTGCGGCAATGTCTGGGAGTGGTGCGCCGACCGGTTCAGCGCCACGCATCCCTCCGGACCGCTGCGCGATCCCGCCGGCCCGGACTGGGGCGAGCGGCGGGTGATCCGCGGCGGCAGCTATCTTTGCCACGAAAGTTACTGCTTCCGCTTTCGCGTGGCGGCCAGAAGCGCCAATCTCCCCGAGGCTACCGCCGGGCACATGGGCTTCCGCTGCGCCGCAGACGCCATTCCTGACGACCTTCCCACGGATCCATCCCGCAAGGAGACCCCATGAGCCAGACGCCCAACCGAAACGGCCTCGGCCTGACCGCCAGCGAGTCCCGGCCGCATTGGCCCGAGCCGGCCAAGGCCCCGCCCGGTGCGCCCAATGTGGTCTGCATCGTGTTCGATGACCTCGGCTTCGCGGACCTGGGCTGCTACGGCTCGGAGATCGCTACGCCGAACATTGACGCCCTGGCCGCCGGCGGCCTGCGCTACACCAACTTCCACACCACGGCCCTGTGCTCACCGACCCGCGCCGCCCTGCTGACGGGTCGCAACCACCATTCGGTGGGCATGGGAGGGCTGGCCGACTGGGACCTGGGCTTCCCGGGGATGCGCGGACGCATCGCCCGCAGCGCAGGCACCCTGGCCGAGATGCTGAGGCCCGCCGGCTACAACACCTTCGCCACCGGCAAATGGCACCTGACGCCCACCTTCGAGACCTCGCAGGCGGGCCCCTTTGACCAGTGGCCACTCCAGCGCGGATTCGACCGCTACTATGGTTTCCTCGAGGGCGAGACCAGCCAGTGGCACCCTGAACTGGTGCTCGACAACCATCACATCGATGCGCCCGACCGCGAGGGCTATCACCTCTCGGAGGACATCGTTGACCAGTCCATCGGCTTCATCCGCGCCCAGCGCACCATCACGCCCGAGAAGCCGTTCTTCCTCTACATGTGCCTCGGCGCCCAGCATGCGCCGCACCATGCGCCAAAGGCCTTCATCGACCGCTATGAAGCCGTCTTCGCCAAGGGCTGGGACCTCACCCGGGCCGACCGCCTGGCCCGTCAGAAGGCGCTGGGTATCGTGCCCCCGGATACCGTCCTGCCCGAACCTAACCCGGGGGTGAAACCCTGGGACTCCCTGAGCGAAGATGAACGCCGGCTGGCAGTGCGGCTCCAGTCGGCCTTCGCGGGCATGCTCGAGCACGCCGACCTGCAGGTGGGACGACTGGTCAACTGGCTGCGCGAGCAGGGCTGCCTCGAGAACACCCTGATCACCCTGATCTCGGACAACGGCGCCAGCCAGGAAGGCTCGCCCTTCGGCACGGTGAACGCCCTTCGGTACTTCAACGGCGTCCGGGACACCCTGGCCGAGAACCTCGAGCACATCGATGCGATCGGTGAGGCCCACCTCAACAACAACTACCCGCTGGGCTGGGCCATGGCCGGCAATACCCCGCTAAAGCGCTACAAGCAGAACACCCACGGCGGCGGGATCCGCGACCCGCTGATCGTGCACTGGCCGGCGGGGATCCCGCAGGGCGGCGAGATCCGCCACCAGTTCCACCATGTCTGCGACATCACGCCCACCGTACTCGAGGTGACGGGCGTACAGGCCCCGGCAGAGATCCACGGCGTGACCCAGCAGCCCATCGAGGGGACCAGCTTCGCCTACTCCTTCGATGAGGGTGCCCAGCCCACCCGCAAGCGGACCCAGTACTTCGAGATGCTCGGCCACCGGGGCCTCTGGCACGAGGGCTGGAAGGCGGTGACCTGGCACAAGCCCGGGACCGACTTCGACGCCGACCAGTGGGAACTCTACCACCTGGACAGCGACTTCAACGAAATGCACGACTTGGCGGAGCAGGAACCTGCGCGCCTGAAGGCGATGATCGCGCGCTGGTTCTCAGAGGCCGGAGCCTGCAACGTCCTGCCGCTGGACGACACTCTGAACCGTTTCGTCAGCTCCAACCCGTACAGTGTGGCGTCCCGTCGGCATTGGGTGCTTCAGCCCGGTGGCGGCCGAATTCCGCAGGCGGCAGCCCCCGACATCCGCAATCGCTCCTACCGGATCACCGCCCATGTGGACATCCCGGAGGGCGGCGCCGAGGGCGTGCTCATCGCCCAGGGCGACTGGTGCGGCGGCTACGCCCTCTACCTGACGGACGGCCACCTCTTCCACGACTACAACTTCGTGAACCGCCATTATGTCGCGCGTTCGACCCTGCCCGTGCCGACGGGGCGCCACACCCTCAGCTGGGTGGTCCGCAAGACCGGAGACTACACCGCCGAGGGTACGCTGCTGATCGACGACGAGCCCTGCGGATCGGTGGTGCTGCCACAGACCTACCGCGCCCAGGCTTCATTCATCGGCATGGAGGTCGGCCGGGCGCCCAAGCCGGCGGTTTCCGACTTCGAGGCACCCTTCCCCTTCACCGGCGTCCTGCACCGGGTCGAGGTGGATCTGGGGGATGATCAACAGACCGATCCCCAAGCCAGCCTCGAAGCCGCCCTGCGCCGGCAATAGGCCCTTTCGGAGGTGGTTGGGTAAGGGACTGGAAAACAGAGGGCTTTCGGTCCTACACTCATTCTGAAGAACAAACGGGTTGAATGGCAGACCGGCGATGTGCCGGCGCGCAAGGGAGAGACAAGGACATGCTGGACCTGATCATCCGGGGCGGAACCCTCGTGGACGGAACGGGCGCGACACCCGTCGTCGGGGACATCGGAGTCCAGGGCGACCGCATTGTCGCAGTCGGCAAGGTCGAGGGCCCGGCCCGGCGCGAGATCGACGCCACCGGGCTCATCATCACCCCCGGCTGGGTGGATATCCATACCCACTACGATGGCCAGGCCACCTGGGATGCCGTCATGGCCCCCTCCAGCTGGCACGGTGTGACCACCGCCATCATGGGCAATTGCGGGGTAGGCTTTGCGCCCGTCCGCCCGGGCCAGCAGGACTTCCTCATCCAGCTCATGGAGGGGGTGGAGGACATTCCCGGTGCCGCCCTCGCCGAGGGCATCGACTGGAAGTGGGAGACCTTCCCGGAATACCTCGACGCCCTGGAGGCCAAGCCCCGGGCCATCGACGTAGGCGTCCACGTGCCCCACGGTTCGGTTCGCGCCTACGTCCTGGGCGATCGCTGCAACACCGACTACCAGCCGGACGCCAGCGAGATCGCCGAGATGGCCGGCATCGTCCGGGAAGGCGTCGCCGCAGGTGCCCTGGGCTTCTCCACCTCCCGGACCCTGCTGCACAAGGACATCCACGGCGTGCACGTTCCGGGCACCTTCGCGGGCTCGGACGAGATGCTGGCCCTGGGCCTGTCCATGAAGGGGCTGACCCACGGCGTGTTCGAGATGGTCTCCGACAACCTCGGCGATGACGACGAGTGGGCCTGGGTCAAGGGCTTCGTGGAAGAGACCGGCCTGCCCGTCACGCTCGTGGCCACCTCGGCGGGTGCCTACCAGGGCAACAAGATGTTCAACATCGCTGAGGAGTCCCGCGAGAAGGGCATGGACATCCGCCCGCAGATCGCCGGCCGTCCCACAGGCATACTCAATGGCCTGACGTCCAACTTCCACATCTTCATGGCCAGCCCGACCTGGAAGTCCGAGCTTGAAGGGCTGTCCCTGGAGGACAAGGTCGCCGCCATGGCCCGGCCGGACATTCGCGCCGCCCTCTTGTCCGAGGACTCGCCGCTGATCCGCGCCGCCACCTCCGCGCCGGTAGGCGGCCAGGTCGCCGGCCTGGACGGCCTGCTCTGGCGTATCTTCCCCCTTGGCGAGCGACCGAACTACGAGCCCGACCGGGAGGGCAGTGTCGCCGGCCTCGCCGAGGCTGCCGGGGTCTCCCCGGTCGAAATGATGTACGACCTGCTCGTCCGTGACGGCGGGCACGAGCTCTTCTACCAGCCCCTCGGCGGCTACCAGACCTACAACTTCGACTTCTTCCGCAAGAACATGCAGCACCCCAATGTGCTGTTTGGCCTGTCGGATGGCGGTGCCCACTGCGGGGTCATTGCCGACGCCGGCATGCCGACCTTCATCCTCACCCATTGGGCCCGAGACCGGGTGAAGGGCGAACAGTTTCCCCTGGAGTTCCTGGTCCGTAAGCTGACCAGCGACACCGCCCGCGCCTACGGCCTCAACGACCGCGGGCGGCTCGAGCCGGGCCTCCTGGCCGACCTCAACGTCATCGACTTCCAGGCCCTGCGCCTGTTCCGGCCGGAGGCGATCTACGACCTGCCCGCCGGCGGGCGTCGCCTGGTCCAGCGCGCCGAGGGTTACCGCTACACGATCAAGTCCGGCCAGGTGACCTTCGAGGACGGCCAGCATACCGGTGCCCTCCCCGGCGGCCTCGTCCGGGGGGGCCGCGAGGCGGTGATCCTGCCGATGGCGGCGGAGTAATCCCCCGCGGCCCGCATCGTCCTGTCATTCTGGGGTGCCAGACTCTGCGACCCGGGAACGGAGACAGAGCATGATCCAACGTCAGGCAGATCGCCGGGGCCTCCATCCCAGCGTATGGGCCCTGCTGCTGGGACTCCTATGCTTGCTGGGCTCGCAGGTCGGCGCCCACGCCGCCCCTTCACCCACGCCGGCTGCAGCGTCTCCACGCGAGATCGAGCTCAGTGGGGTGATCACCCACGAAAACCACGAGACCTATGTCGAGGTTCCCTTCACGGCGCCCGAAGGGACCGAGCGCCTGACCGTCTCCTTCGACTACGACAAGGCCAACCGGACGGTCATCGATCTCGGTATCCGCGACCCGAACGGCTTCCGGGGCTGGAGCGGCGGGAACAGGTCGACCTTCACCCTGGCGACCAGCGACGCGACGTCCGCCTATATCCCGGGGCGGATTCCCCCGGGGGAGTGGCGACTGATCCTCGGCGTCCCCAACATCCGCAAGGGCGTGGAGGCCCGCTGGCGCGCCACGGTCCGGTTCGATCCAGCAGGCGCGCCCTCGCCGCGATCCGCCTTCCAGGACGGGCCCGTCCGGACAGGGCCCGGCTGGTACCGGGGCGATCTTCACACCCATTCCGGCCATAGCGACGGCAGCTGCGCCAGCCTGTCCGGTCGCCGGGTCCCCTGCCCGGTCTTCCGCACCCTGGAGGCCGCGCGCACCGCCGGCCTCGACTTCATCGCCCTGACCGAACACAACAGCACCTCGGTCTATCCTGAGCTTCGGGCCCTCCAGGCCTATTACGACACCCTGCTGGTCCTGCCGGGGCGGGAGGTCACAACCTTCCAGGGCCACGCCAACGTCTTCGGCGTGACCAGCCCCCTGCCCTTCCAACTGGGATCGCCGCGTGCGCCGACCCTCGGTGCCGTGCTGGACGCGGTTGCGTCCGAGGGCGGGGTCGTCTCGATCAACCATCCGGGCATGCCGTCCGGCGAACTCTGCATGGGCTGCGGCTGGGTCGCGCCCATCCCCGATTGCAGCCGCATTACCGCCGTCGAGATCGCCAATGGCGGCGGCCTCCGGACAATGGGATCGGCTGAGGGGCCGCTGTCCGGCTTGCCCTTCTGGGAGGCCCTCCTCGACCGGGGCTGCCGCATTACAGGCATCGCCGGAAGCGACAACCATGACCCCGACGCAAAAGACGGCGGCCAGTCCCCTGTCGGCCGGCCCGCCACGGTGGTCTACGCCCCCGAACTCTCCCAACCGGCGATCCTGGAGGGCCTGAGGCGCGGCCGGGTCTTCGTGGACATCGGTGCCCCCGCTGGTGCTTCCGTCGACCTTACAGTCGTGTCCGGCAAGGTGCGGGCGGGCATGGGCGAGAGCCTCGGGGTCCGGGGCAACGCATCTCTGAGAATGTCCGCCGCTGTTTCCGGCCTGCCGGAGGGCACCGTCGACTTCGTCTCCGGCGGGAACGGCAAGCCACCCAACCGCATGCAGATCCCGGTCCGTGGCCGTCCGGAGGTCGCGGCTGAACTCCGAACAACGCCGGGTCTGAAATGGGTCCGGGCCGACGTCCGGGGACCCGATGGGCGCCTCCTGCTGATCGGCAATCCGGTGTACTTACAGAACTGACACCGGTCTGACATGGAGTCTTCTCGCGACGGTCAAGGAACTGTGACCGACCGGCCCTAGCACCCCTCAAGAGCCAAAGCTGGCGAGTTGAATCGATTGAGGGTCACCATGCGTCTGTCCTTTGTTCTCCTGAGTGGCGTCGCCGTCATGGCGGTCTCCGTCGGTGCGTCGCCTTCCCATGCCCAACCCGCCGACCGGGCGGACTCCAAGGTCGACGAACTGATCGTTACCGGTCGCGCCGGGGCCCTGGACCGACGTCGGGTCGAAGCCAGCTACGCCATCACCACCCTGGACGAAGCCGCCCTGCGCCTCCAGGCACCGATGTCTACCGCGGAAGTTTTCAAGGCCATCCCCGGGTTCTGGGTTGAGGCCTCAGGCGGTGAAGCTTCCAACAACGTGCGGACACGGGGCATTCCGACAGACGGTTACTCCTCGGTGACGATCCAGGAAGACGGCCTGACCATCCAGCATGACGGTGGCCTGGGCTGGCTGAACGCCGACCAGTCCTTCCGCCTCGACGAAACCATCGGACGGGTCGAGGCCGTGCGCGGCGGCCCGGCTTCCATCTTCGCCTCCAACTCCCCGGGCGGCACGGTCAACTTCATCACCCGCAAGGCCGGCGATACAGCCGAAGGTCTCGTCAAGGGCACCGTCGGCGACTACGGCATGTACCGCGCCGACTTCTGGTACGGCGCACCCCTGGGCGACGGCTGGGGCCTGACGGTGGGCGGCTTCTACCGGTCGGACGAGGGCGTCCGCAGCCCCGGCTTCACCCAGAACAAGGGTGGCCAGATTCGGGTTGGCCTCTCGCGCGAGTTCGAGACCGGCCGGATCGACATCAACGTCAAGCACATCGACGACAATGTCGGCTTCCTCCTGCCAGTTCCCCTGACCTTCAACGACAAGCAGGAGCCCGCCGGCGTCCCCGGGTTTAATCCCAACTACGGGACCCTCGCCGGTCCGGACAACCGCCTCCTTAGCTTCCGGAACGTCAATGGGCCGTTCGCCTTCGACCTCGGCAAGGGTACGGACGTCAGCCTCACTGCAATTACCTTGAAGCTGGACCTTGAGATCGGCGCCGGATGGAAGCTCCAGAATACCGGCCGCTATCGCACCAGCGACATCCTGCGCAACGGCCTGTTCCCCACAGGCAACATCGAGACGGCGACCGGCCGTCTGAATAGCCTTCGCGCCCAAGCTCTCGCTGCCTATCCCGGGGCTGTGGATATCCAGTACCGCTACGCCACCTCAGGCGCCGCCTTCGATCCTGCGACCGCGAACGGCAACGGGCTGGTCGTCAGCGGCAACCTCCTCAGCGTCTCGGTTCCGCTGAAGGAGTTCACCAACGACCTGCGCCTGGTCCGGACCTTCGACCTGGCCGGCCAGACCCACGACGTGGCCTTCGGCGTCTATGTCTCTGACTTCAACTACGACTACGACCGGTTCATGGCCACGTCGAACCTGGAAGTCCGCGACCAGGCCCGTCGACTGGACATCGTGGCGGTGAACGCGGCCGGGGGGATCGTCGGCCGGGTGACCGAGAACGGCATCCTCCGCTACGGCTCGCTCTTCGACAACGCCGCCATAGACGCGAGGGTGTACGCATTCTATGGCTCTGACGAATGGCAGGTGACCTCCAGGCTGCGGGTGGACGCTGGCTTCCGTCAGGAGGAAATCGCCTTCACAGGCTCGGTGGAAGGCAAGCAGACCGTAGACCTGGGGATTGCCGGAACCCTGGCAGACAATCAGGTGATCACCGGAACCGGTGCCTTCACCCCGATCGACAGGTCCTATTCCGGCCTCAGCTGGACCCTCGGCGCCAACTACCAGATCCAGTCAGGACTCGGCGTCTTCGGTCGCTACACCGACACAGTTCGCCTGCCCTCGCCCTCGGAATTCCAGGGTAGCCCGGGCGACGCCCTGCGGACCGACATCAAGAAGACCCCGGTCAAGATGATCGAGGCGGGGCTCAAGTGGCAGACGGATGCCTTTGACCTCTACGCCACGGCCTTCGAGACCCGGTTCGAGAACATCCGGTTCAACGACAACGTCTTCAACCCCGCCACCAACAGCTTCACGACCCGGGTGGCGTATGGCGAGACCCAGACCCGGGGCCTGGAGCTGGAGGGGGTCCTGAGGCCCATGGACAGCTGGGACGTCTCGGGTGCCGTTTCCTGGCAGAACCCAGAGTACACGAGCTTCCGCTTCACCGAGATCGTGGGCGGCGTGGCGACCGTCCGTGACTTCGCCGGAAACCAGCTGATCCGGGTCCCGAAGGTGGGGGTCCGGCTCGTCCCGGCGGTCAACTTCCTGGAGGGTGCGGTCCGTCTCGAGCTGCCGGTCGAGTACTACAGCAAGCGCTATGCCGACGTGGCGAACAGCCAGTCCCTGGCCGAGTACACGGTGATCAACCTCAATGCGCGCTGGAATGTCAGCGACCAGTTGGCGGTATCGCTCGCCGGGGTGAACCTGACCAACGTCATCGGCCTGACCGAGGGCAATCCGCGGGCCGGCCAGTTCATCTCCGGCGATGCGGGCGCACGCTACTACCTGGCGAGGCCGATCCTCGGAACCTCCTGGCGCGCGGCCCTCACCTACCGGTTCTGATCCCAGGCTCTGGCGGACGAAAGCGACGGCGCCTCCGGTTGGGGGCACCGTTCCTTCTTGGGATCAGCGCGGCGTCACGCAGCGCCGCTCGATCTCCTTGTTGATCAGCTCGCGCTTTTCGTTCTGGCTCATGTCGGCGACCCCGGCCAAGGGGATGCCAAACGGGCCGAGCAGGAGGCCGAGGCCGGTGCCCATGCCCATGCGCGACAGGGTTTTGTCATCGTACTTCAGGGCGATATTGCGGGCGTCGAGGCACTCCTGGGACGAATACTTCGGGTCCCGATCGTCGAGATGCGAGATCGTCCTTTGCGGAGTCGAGGCACAGGCGGACGCCGCCAGCGACAGCAGGCACACGAGGGCGACGGCGCGATGGGGCCGGCGAAACGGCTGCAGGACGCTCATTCCAGAATCTCTCCCCTGAGGTTGACGGGGGAGTCTCAGTCAACCGGGCTTCCGGATCAAGCCTCGACAGGACGGTTGACGGGGGTGGACGCCTGGCGAAACCTGGGATCATGACAGGGACTGTCACTCCTACCCCCACCCTCCGCTTCGAGCTGGATGACCTCTCCCGCCCGCCGGTCCGGGACCTTGTGGCCCGTCACCTCGCCGGCATGCAGGCCCAGAGCCCGCCGGAGAGCGTCCACGCCCTTGCCCTTGAAGGCCTGAAGGCCCCCTCCATCCGCTTCTGGAGCGCCTGGAGCGGCGAGACGGTCGCGGGCATGGGCGCGCTTCGCCGGATCGACGCGGAGAACGGCGAGATCAAGTCCATGCGCGTCGCGGATGCCTTCCTCGGCCAGGGCGTCGGGCGGGCCATACTGGATCACATCCTTTCGGAGGCCCGGGACCTGGGCCTTGAGGTCCTCTGGCTGGAGACCGGCACGGTTGAAGGATTCATACCCGCACGCACGCTGTACGAGAGCGTCGGGTTCACGACCTGCGGACCCTTCGACAGCTATGGTCCCGATCCCTTCAGCGTCTTCATGACCCTCAGGCTCTGAGGCTCAGCGCCAGTACCAGTAGCGCCACAGCTCCCTGAACCCGGCGGTGCGGTAGAGGCGGCGGGCCGGATTACCGGCCTCCACCTGCAGGAAGATCCCCGGAAGGCCCCAGTGGGCCGTCTGACGCCCGAAGGCCGCCAGCAGCCGGCCGGCATGGCCGCGTCCCCTCTGGTCTGCAGGGGTACGCATGCCGTGGACGCCGCCAAGGCCGCCCGCCCGGGACAGGACGCCCACCGCCAGGGTGCGCCCGTCCTCCCGGACCGCCCCGAACCTGGCACCGGGCGACCTGGCCAGCTGGGCGACCCGCAGGGCCCCTTCCTCAGGCTCAAAGCCCGGGCCGCAGAAGGCCGCCGTCCACGCCGCGTCGGGGGCATCCAGCAGGACAGGCTCGGGCCCTGCACTCCCCGGCCGCGCAGTCCTGGCGAGAGCCCCGGGGTCGGCCGTCATCACCCAGGTGGGCTCCCCGGGGCGGTATCCCCCGTCCCTCAGCAGGTCCCGGGCGGCGGCGAAGGCTGGCAGGTCGGGTAACCGGAAGGCCGGCGCAAGGCCGGCGGCGAGGTAGGCACCTGCCAGGTCTGGCGTCAGGGGCGGCGGGGGG
>Ga0079300_10000497_pt1 | contig 14690 bp, 14 predicted proteins | sample Wag4_2014_7_11_FD_74799 | JGI IMG/M metagenome (GOLD analysis project Ga0079300, IMG submission 74799) | Fresh water microbial communities from Ohio, USA - Utica-2 Time Series HT 2014_7_11 | ecosystem: Environmental > Aquatic > Freshwater > Water tank | place: USA: Ohio | collected 2014-07-11
CGCGCTAGATTCAGGGTCTAGTACCTTCACCGGTGTAGGAGTTCAACTCTCCTCGACTGCACCAATCGTTCCATCTAACCTTTATTTTTAATTTTAGAGTGCTATAATCTTTTTTGGTAAATTTCTTAATCAAAAAGGAGAAATTATGGACGCAAAAACATTACCGAAAAAGACGCCAGCCGAATCAGTGAATGTATTTTTCAAACGAAGTTTTTCTCACAAAGATTTAAATGTACTTGGTTTAGGTTTGTTGGTGCTTCTTGTCTATAGCATCATCGTCAATGGTCTTAATCCATTACTCGTTTATCTCTTCGCATTATTAGGTGCATTGCCCTTTGAATTAGGTTTTGCATCGATGAGAAAACGTGTGGTAGATTTAGCTTGGTGGTTTACGCCTTTATTATTTACTATGCTCGTGCCGCCAACCCTCACCCAACTATGGATGGCGAGTGTGGGTGGAGCGGTTGCCACTTTTTATGGCAAATTAGTATTTGGTGGTCATGGAAAATATCCCTTTGTTCCAGCTGCTGTCGGTATGGTTTTTCTTAATGTCTCCTTTTCAGCTTATGTAGGGGTAGCTGGTAACACCGCTGCCGACTTAAAAACATTGGCAGATGGTTTTAGCTTTGATTGGGTGGCATTGCTTGTAGGTCCGACACCAGGATTTATTGGCGATCCATTCCGTGCCGGTTTGTTGGTATTAGCAATTGTGTTTGCCATTTTAAAAGTTATAGATTTACGAGTTACTTTAAGTTATTTGTTAGGTGTGGTTGGATTTGTTGCTTTATTTTGGTGGCTTGAATCCATGAATCCTACTTTATTTGCCGCGACCGCAAAATTTCCTGAACCCACTTATGTTGCCTTAGTCGGCACCGTTGCTTTTGCTTCGGTTTTCTTGTTCACCGATAAAACCACAGCCCCTAGAAATGGCTTTGCAAAAATTGTTTATGGCTTATTAGCTGGTTTAATTACTGTGATTATTCGTTATTTCACTGGATCTGTTGAAGGCGTTGTGTATGCAGTCTTATTGGCTAACGCTTTTTCTCCATTAATTGATGCTTGGATTAGCAAAAAATCGATTCCTTTAACCTTAGGAGGAAAATAAAGCATGAATAAAGTCTATCAAAAAATGATTGTCTTTGTCTTAATTATGGGAACTACTGCAGGTGGTTTATTGGTTGGCGCTGATCTTTTAACAAAAAATCAAATTCAACAAAATCAAGTCACTTTACGACAAAGAACCATTTTACAATCTCATGATTATGATCTTTCTTCTGTTTCAGATCTAGCCTCTTACTATGACGAAAAAATTGAAGTCAATCAAAGTTTTGCTGAATATAAAGATGAAGCTATTCTCATTTATCGCGATCGCGAAAGTCAAGATGTCACAATTGCGTTTGATAAAAGATTTGGTGCAGGGGTTTGGGGTCCAATCGTAGGCTATCTCACCTTAGAAAGTGATTTAGTCACGATTAAATCCGTTGCAATTATTTCCCAAAAAGAAACTCCAGGATTGGGTGCTAAAGTAACCACCGCAGTATTCTTAAACTCCTTAGTGGGAAAGGTTATGGAACCGCGATTAGTTATCGATAAGGTTCAACCTGACAATATCGATGATTTAAATTATGTGACATCGATCGTAGGCGCAACCCGAACTTCTGTTGCATTCCAAAACTTACTCAACTCAACCTATGCATTCCATCTACCATTATTGGAGGTTTTATAATTTATGAAAAAATTTCTCGTTCGCCTTAATTATAAGAAGTGGTTTAATGTTTTAAGAGATGGGATTGCACGTAACAACCCAATCGTTGTTACTGTGCTTGGCATTTGTTCTAGTTTGGCAGTTGCCAACATGGTGGAAAATGCTATTGCGATGGGTATTGGTGTAACGTTAGTCACCATGCTCTCTTCCGCCTTTATTGCCTTAATTCGTAACTTAATTCCTTCCCAAGTGCGGATGGTCACCTACATGGTTGTCATTTCCACCTTTACGATTGTTTTTGAAATGTTTTTAAAAGCTTTAACCCCTGAAATTGCAGAAAGATTGGGTGCATATGTTGGTTTAATTATCACCAACTGTATCGTGATGGGACGTGCTGAAGCTTTCGCAGTAAAAAATCCCGTTCGTTATTCAACGATTGATGCTTTTGCCAGTGGCATGGGTTATACCTTCGTCTTAATCGTGATGTCAGTGATCCGAGAATTACTTTCCAATGGATCGATTCTTAACATTCAACTTTTAGGTGCGGATTGGATTAACTGGACCATTTTTGCTATCGCTCCGGGTGGTTTCTTTGTTATCTCCTTATTTATTTGGGGTTTACGTGTTTGGCTTAAGTATTACGAAGAATAAAAGGAGAACAATAACATGGTAAGCATTACAGTTTTAATAGAAATCTTCATCGCCTCATTATTACCGTTTAATATTGCCTTAGCTTCTATCTTGGGGATGTGCCCCTTGATTGCGATATCCACTAATGTTACCAATGCCAAAGGCATGGGTTTGGCAGTGGTCCTAGTTACCACCCTTACCGCGGCGATTAATTGGCCCATTTATGAATTTTTAAAGTGGAGCGGCACTGATACCTTAGACTTATTGGTCTTTATGATTACGATTGCTGCTTCAGTGCAATTTTTAGAATTAGCCATGCAAAAGTTTTTACCGGCCTTATACAATGCGTTTGGTATTTATTTACCTTTAATCACTGTCAACTGCATCGTCCTTGCGGTTAGTTTATTCTTCGTAAACTACGATTATGGATTTTTGGAAACCGTCGTTTTTGCACTAGGTTCCTCGTTAGGTTGGGCCTTTGCGATTGTTTTACTCTCCGGGATTCGCGAAAAATTATCGGTTATTGCCGATTTACCACGTGGGCTTAAAGGCAAAGCAATTGCCTTCGTTTTATTAGGCATTCTTGCCTTAGCCTTTATCGGATTTGCTGGTATTGCTCGTGTTGATCCTATCCAATAAATAAGGAGATGAACTATGGAATATATTTTATTGCCTGCCGTTTTGCTTGGAATCATGCTTGCCATAACTGGACTTATTATCGTTGCAGATAAAGCTTTAGGTAGTGGCGGATTAAAGAAAATTGTCATCAACGGCAACAAAGAAATCGAAGTTACTTCTGATGACACGTTACTCAACATTCTTTCGCAAAACAAAATCTTTTTATCTTCGGCATGTGGTGGTAAGGCCACTTGCGGATTATGCAAATGCCAAGTAACCGAAGGTGGTGGTGAAATTAAACCAACTGAAATGCCTTTGTTATCTGCTAAGGATAAAGAAAATAACGTTCGTTTAACTTGCCAAGTTAAACCCACTGCATTAACAAAAATTACCATCCCAGAAGGTTTATTAACGGCCAAAGAATTCAAAACAAAATTAGTGAAGATGACAGATTTAACTTATGATATAAAACTCTTGGACTTTAAATTAATCAGTCCAGAAACCATGCCATTCAAGCCAGGTCAATTTGCCCAAATTAAAGTTCCTGGTATTGATATCGTTCGCGCTTATTCGATTGCTTCAAACCCCTCGGATCCATCTCATATTGAAATGATTGTTCGTTATGTGCCTAAAGGCCAAGCCACGACGTATGTTTTCCAAGCTCTCAAAGTTGGTGATATTGTCACTTTATCAGGTCCTTATGGTAATTTCTTTTTACAAGAACAATCTAAACGCGATATCGTTTGTATCGCTGGTGGTTCGGGAAAAGCACCGATTCGTTCAATTCTTGCTCGGTTAAAAGAACAAGGCATGACTCGTAAAGTTCGTTATTTCTTTGGCGCCAAAGCGGTAAGAGATCTTTATTACACTGAAGAAATGAAACAATTACAAAAAGAATATCCTAATTTTGAATACATCCCCGCTTTATCGAATCCATTACCCCAAGATAATTGGAATGGTGCTACAGGTTTAATCACCGATGTCTTAGATCGAATGACGGGTGACTTAGCCGAAGCCGAAGCATATTTATGTGGTTCGCCTGGTATGATTGACGCTTGTATCAAAGTCCTAAACAAACATCAAATCAAACCTGCTAACGTCTTCTACGATAAGTTTGCTTAAGTCAAACCAAAATAAAAACCTCGGACAGCATGCCGAGGTTTTTTATTTAATGTTAACGCTTAATCCACGTACAGGATCCACCAGTTGGTTCACCTTCTTTAGGATCCCAAAGATGTTGATAGCGAACATTTTGAAGGACTTTTACAGCGAATGAGCATATGGGATAAATATACCTTTTTTCTGTTGTTGCAAGCTGAATGACCTGGTCTAAGAGCTGATTGGCAATCCCTTGACCTCGATAGGAAGGATTGACGAAAGTATGCGTAATGACGTAACGCTGTTCTTGATCAAGGTGGTAAGTAATTTCACCAATGAGTTGGGATTGTGGATCTGCGATCCAAAAGCGATTGTTTTCATGTTGAATCATATACTTCATTTTAAAGGTCTCCTATCATTATTATAACCACCTTGAGGATTGAGAAACATTTTGGGAATGCGTATAATGAATCCGTTGCCTCCGTGGTGAAACTGGTAGACGCAATAGACTCAAAATCTGTCGAGCGTGAGCTCATGTCGGTTCGAGTCCGACCGGAGGCACCATTCGTACTTGCGCTCGTAGCTCAGCTGGATCAGAGTACAACCCTCCGAAGGTTGGGGTCGCACGTTCGAATCGTGCCGGGCGCGCCAATCGTTTAAAATTAATGGGTTTTAATTGGAATGACGAGAGTATGGGATGTCCATCTCTTTGTGAATAAACGATATGAAAAAAACATACATTTGAAAGCTTCATCAATCGCCAAGGCGAAGAAGATACCAAGAATGTCAAGTGAAAATACAAAAGTAAACATCAGCGTTCCGCCAATCGCAAAAGTTAAGAGCGAAACTAACGATACTTTGCCTACAAACCATGCATCACCCGTCACTTTTAAAGATTCTCCAATGATAACATTGACTGCCCGAATTCCTTCAATGATTAAATTAATCCAAAGAATGGATTCAATAACATGAATTAATTCAGTCAATTCATCACCATGTAGGTTTTCTGCGGTTGTAAAGATTGAAATGATTTCGTTTGGAATTAATAAAATGATACTGCCAAGTATTAAGGTTGTGATCACACTGATCAAGCTTGCTTTAAAAATTCGACTTTCAGCTTTTTTATAACTTTTTCCACCGACATAAAAACCAGTTTTTATCGCGGTGGCATGAGCTAGTGCGGCTGCTGGAATAAAGGCAAACCTAGAGATGTGTTCCACGGTGACTCTTGCAGATATTTCGATACCAGAAGGATCGAGAATGTTCAATACAGTAATGACGACAGACATGGCTCCTAAAAACACAAAGCTTTCGATTGCAGATGGTAAACCAATATAAATCGAATCTTTCATAATTTGTCTGGGTGATACGCTGGATTCACCGATGCCTTTAGGTAGATGAATCCTCGCTAAGATGATTAAAACCATTGTAGAAAAGAAATGCGCAATCAATGTGGCCCAGGCGACGCCTAAAACGCCAAGTTCGAGAATAAAAATTGCCAGATAGTTAAGGGTTATATTGACAATATTAGCAACAAGATTCGCAATCATTGGGGATTTATCGTGTCCGAGGGCGCGCATGTAATTAGCGAGAATTGGATTAATTGCCACAAAAATCGACGCACTTCCAACAATTAAACCGTACTGAATCGCAAGATTGGCAATCATCGCATCTTCAATAATCAGATTCATGAAATAAGGATAAAAAATAAAAATGAATGCTGTAACGCCAACAGCAATCAATAAATTATTTTTGATGGTTGTAATTGCGGCTTTTCTCGTAAGTTCAACTTCTTTGGCGCCAGCATATTGGGTAAACAATGCAAGAGTTCCATTGGATAAAATGATGAAAGCCACATTGATAAAATTTAGATAAGTAATAGAGGTGCCCACCGCAGCGACGGCTTGTGGACTTACGGCATAGAGCATTAGGGTATCTGAAATTGACACCAAAACTGAAAATAAAATCTCAATAAATAAGGGCCAAAATATATTAGAAAAGCGGTGGTGATGGAGTTCCATAACTTTAAACTTAAATCATTATACGCTTTTTGCAAACATTGACAATCTAACAAGGCAAAAACTTGAAATCATTTCAAATCTTGTATATTATTAATGGGCGCTTGCATAGGAATGACTGCGCCGACGTAGCTCAATTGGCAGAGCAACTGAATCGTAATCAGTAGGTTGTAGGTTCGATTCCTATCGTCGGCACCAGCACGCATGGATGTTTAGCTCAGCTGGGAGAGCATCTGTTTGACGTACAGAAGGTCGGGGGTTCGATCCCCTCAGCATCCACCAGAAATGAAAATAACTGCGGAAACGCAGTTTTTTTATTCAAAATCAAAAAACTTTGCTAAAATTATAAAGGTGAGTCCCATGAATGTATCTTATTTATTTTTTACAGTGTTAGAATGGATTGATTTTTCGCTGGGTGGAATTTTTTTAATAGCATTAAGTTTTTACATTTTTACCTTTGTTAGAAGAAAAGGTTATGGCATTTTATTTTTACTTTTATCGCTTACAATTTTAGTCAGTTATTTTTTTCAAAGTTTCTCTTTTTTAACCATCACACTTATCACATTATTTATTATTCTTGTTAATGTGTTTGTGGTTTTGAATGCGACAGAATTAAAAGCGAAAATTGATTCCATGTTCCGTTTCGGAAAGAATCAAAACGTTGTTGGTGTCATCAATTACGATAAAGAAATGATTTATGAACTCATTTATGATGCGGTTTCATTTATGTCCAAAAATAAAATTGGCGCTTTAATCACGATTGAAAGAACCACAAAACTAGATAATTTTACGAAGAATGGCGTAGTCTTAAATGCACCTTTAACTTCAGAAATGTTAACCACAATTTTTTATCCTGGCACCAGGTTACATGATGGTGCAGTTATTATTCGCGGTAGTTTTATACTTGCTGCCAATGTATATTATCAACCCACAACCAAACCTGTTTTAGGAAAATTAGGATCGCGTCATCGAGCTGCCATCGGCATTTCTGAAGCCACCGATGCAGTGACGATTGTGGTTTCAGAAGAAACTGGTCGCTTGTCTTTAACTTATGGGGGTCAACTTGAGCCTGTTTATTTGGATACGTTTAAGCAAACTTTAGCCAATTATATAGAGAACAGGCCTCATTTTGAAAATAATTAATGGGAAAATATTTTGGAACGGATGGGTTTCGCGGGTTTGTTGGTGAACAATTAAATGCAAATCATGCATATAAGATTGGTCGTTATCTAGGTTCGATTTTAAAAACATCTGAATCAATCTTTGTTGGACAAGATACTCGTATTTCTTCACCTTTACTTGCCAACGCTTTGATGTCAGGAGCGATAGCATCTGGAGCCCGTATCATTGATTTGGGCGTTGTTACCACGCCAGCTATTTCCTATTTTTTACAACAAACGAAAAAAGGTTTTGGGGTGATGATTTCTGCCAGTCATAATCCATATTATGATAACGGGATAAAATTGTTTAATCATGAAGGTGAAAAGCTAAATGGTGATATTGAATTAGCGATTGAACATTATCTAGATTCACCAAGCGATTACCTTCCATCAAAAACGGGTAAAGAAATCGGTTGCATTGATCCTCAATCCAAAGACTATCCGATCAAATATATTGAATTTTTAACAAAACGTTATGAGTCTAAAAATCGTAAATTAAAGATTTTGGTTGATACTGCGAATGGTTCAGCTTCCTCCATCGCTAAGACTTTATTTGACAAGCTTGGCGTGCAAGCAACTTTCATTCATCACCAACCTAATGGCACAAACATCAATGACCAATGTGGTGCCACTCATTTAAATTCTTTGCAAACGGAAATTCAAAAAGGAACATTTGATTTGGGATTTGCTTTTGACGGAGATGCTGACCGGCTGATTGCAGTGACAGGAGATGGAAAAGAAGTCAATGGGGATGCCTTGATTTATTTAAATAGCTTGCATCTATTTTCCACACGAAAAAATATTAAGAGAAAAGTTGTGATTACGCAGATGAGCAATTTTGGTCTTAAGAAAGCTTTACAAGATCAAGGTATTGAATATATAGAAACCAACGTCGGTGACAAATACGTTCAAGCCGCGTTAAAAAAGGAAAAACTTATATTAGGCGGCGAACAGTCTGGCCATGTCATTTTTTTAGATGAATTAAATACGGGTGATGGTTTACTTACTGCAATTAAGTTACTTAATATTCTCCAATCCACATCAAAATCTTTATCAGAACTTATGGTATCATTTAAACAGTATCCGCAAGTTTTAAAGAATATTGCTGTGAGCAATAAACTAGAAGTTATGGCTCATCCTGCAATCCTTAACTTAATCAAGGATATAGAAAAACAACTTGGACAACATGGACGCATTTTGGTTCGACCTTCGGGTACAGAATCATTGATTCGCGTCATGGTTGAAGCATTGGAACCCCAGCAATGTGACAAGTATGTTCAAGAAGTCGTATCGTTAATCGAGAACACTTTTATCAATTAAGGGGGTCTTATTGGAATGTGTGGCATCGTTGGAACTGTCGGCGAAACAAAATTAAGAGATTATTTATTACATGGTTTGAAAAGCTTAGAGTATCGAGGATATGACTCGGCTGGAACTGCTTTTTTAACCAAGGAAAAAATTGAAGTTTTTCGTTTACCTGGTCGGATTGATGATTTAAGCAAAGTGGTTCCTGCCACCATGCATGGCTCTGCTGGCATTGGTCACACACGTTGGGCGACCCATGGTGAACCTAATTTTGTAAATTCTCACCCCCATACTTCACAAAAATCATATTTTACGATCGTCCACAATGGGGTGATTGATAATTTTAGAATGCTGAAAAAGAAACTTGAAAATCAAGGATTTAAGTTTCAATCTGAAACGGATACAGAAGTGATTGCCAATTTAATGGAAATGCATTACCAAAAAGATTCTAAGCATGATCCCTTAACGGCAATCAAACACACGTTAGAAGAATTAGAAGGATCGTATGCCTTAGCGATTCTCTTTAAAGGTGATGATACCAAAGTTTATTTTGCAAAATTACATTCACCATTAGTGATTGGTAAGGGTAAAAATACTAATTATCTTGCCTCAGATTATGTCCCGATGTTAGATTATGCAATGTCGTACTACATCCTCGATGATTACCAATATGGTTTCATTTCCCAAAAAGAGGTGGTCGTAAAGCACCTTGATCCGAATGAAGAAAAACCTATTGTCTTTCATCAAACTGATATTAAGGTAACGGATATCGGCCTCAATGGTTACCCTCATTACATGCTTAAAGAAATTGAAGAATCACCGGAAGTTATTCAAAGAATCATTGATAATTATGTCATTGGAAATAATTTTCAACTTGATGACGTTCTTATTCAAAAACTTCAACAAGCCGATCAAATTATCTTCTTAGCATGTGGCACCAGTTATCATGCTGCTTTAGTTGGTCGACGATATTTTGAATCCATTGGCAAAACCAGTCGGGTGTATATTGCTTCTGAATTTGCCTATTACCCAGAAGTTAAGGGGAAAAATCCATTATTCATTTTCATCTCTCAAAGTGGTGAAACTGCTGACTTAATTCGCTGTGTCAACATTATTCAACAACAAGGTAGTCCCATCCTAACGATCACCAATACGAAAGGATCTTCGCTTGATCGGGCGAGTGACTTTACCCTCTTGCTCTATGCAGGGATGGAAATTGCCGTTGCCTCGACCAAAGCTTATATTGCTCAAGTTGCCTTACTTGCAATCTTACGAGCAGCAATGATTAGCAATACCGAAATCATCACCGATTTAATTGAATCCATCAAGGCGATGAAAAATTTGATTGGCGCAAAATTTGAAATTAAAACCATCGCTGAATCCATTGCTAATCAACCAAATGTTTTTTTCCTAGGTAGGGGATTCGATTTTGATGTGGCCCTTGAAGCTTCATTAAAACTTAAAGAAATTACCTATATTCATTCAGAAGGTTTACCCGGTGGTGAATTGAAACATGGTCCAATTGCCTTAATTAAAGAAGATGTACCTGTGATTGCTTTTGTTTCCGATCAAATTACCGCTGCTGCCATTCGCTCTAATTTACAAGAAGTTTTAGCCCGCGGTGCTAAAGTTTTTGTGATTAGTAATTTAGCTTTGGCAAAAGAAGATGATGCTTTTGTTACCAGTAATACAAAAGTATATTTATCTCCATTAATTAAGGCCATGGTGGGACAATATCTTTCTTACTATGCTGCTTTATTTCTCGGTCGTGACATCGATAAACCAAGAAATTTAGCTAAATCCGTTACCGTAGAATAAACCCATTAAAAAAACCTCTAGGAGATCTTAGAGGTTTTTTATTTTAGCCTATTAGAAACTATTCGCTTTTATTCTTAACGACAGGTTTTTCATCGGTGATCACTTCTTTGAGGGAAGCAATTAAACCAGTAACGTTTTGAATTTCAGAAGGAATGATAAGCTTAGTAGCAGTTCCATTGGCAACTTTTTCTAAAGCTTCAAAACCCTTTAATGTTAAGAAGGCTGCATCGGGTTTTGAACGGTTGATTAGTTCAACACCTTTGGCTTGTGCTTCAAAGATTCTTAGTATCGCTTCCGCTTCCCCTTCCGCTTCGGTAATCTTTTTGATTTTAACAGCTTGTGCTCTTAAAACGGCAGATTCTTTTTCACCTTCTGCAGTTAAGATTGCCGCTTGTTTTTTACCTTCCGCTTCAAGAATGGCTTCACGTTTTTGACGTGCGGCGCGCATTTGCTTTTCCATCGCTTCTTGAATATCGCGGGGTGGAATAATGTTCTTTAATTCAACACGATTGACTTTAATACCCCATGAATCAGTCGCTTCTTCTAAGGTTTCCCACATTTTATGGTTAATACGATCGCGAGAGGTTAACGTTTCATCAAGTTCAAGATCACCAATTAAGTTACGTAAAGTTGTGGCTGTTAAATTTTCCATCGCAGACAATGGACGTTCAACGCCATATGTAAAGAGTTTTGGATCCGTGACTTGGAAATAGACCACCGTATCGATTTGCATCGTAACGTTATCTTTGGTAATCACAGGTTGTGGTGGAAAATCATAGACTCTTTCTTTTAATGAAATTGTCGCGACTTTTGAATCAATGACTGGAACAATAATATGAATACCTGCCGATAGGGTTTTGTGGTATTTACCTAATCGTTGCACAATGACAGTAGTTCCTTGAGAAACAATGACAATCGAACGAATTAAAATAATCAGCAGTACAAAAAAGATTATGCCTAAAAAGAATAATCCAACGCCTGCTGCAGATGAGAATAAAGTCATGTTATTTTCCTTCTTTCTTTTTGGTAACGATTAATTTGTTACCATGAATTGCTTGAATTGTGGCATATTCTCCAACTTTAAAGGTGGCATCTTGTTGCGTGATGAGTTTCCAACGAACATCTCCATGCATTCCCATTCCTGACAATTTAGGACCAAATCCTTTTTCAATCAAAATGTCTTGACCAACTAAGGCGTCTGCATTGGTTGGAATTGTTGGACGATTTGTCACTTTCTTTACGAAGGGTCTTGTTAAGATAAGTAAGATAACACTCACTAACGTAAAGATAAGTATTTGCCAAACAATGCCAACTTGAAATAAAGTAGCAAATAATAATGCAATCAAAGCGCCACCGGCAAACCAAAGTGATACAAGTTGCGGTTCAAGAGATTCAACAATGACGGCGACAAAAAACACTACTACCCATAAAATGATGCCGACTAATTGCAAATTTATGGCGGTCAGAATCATATTAATTCCTCCTACAAAATTACAATATCATTTTTTAAAAATTATATATAGTAAATTCTTGTAAAATTTAGAGTAAAATAGAGGCAATGAAATCGAAAAAAAACCTAGCTTTTTATGAATTTATTCTCAAAGTTCAAGCCATAAGTAAAATTGGTTTAACCTATTCTAAAGATGCTTACGCGCTAGAAAATTATCATGAACTAAGCGAACTTTCTACAAAGATGTTAAAACACTTCACCCATGTCAATTTCAATCGACCGCAATATTTTGATCGTGATATCTACCCAACTCCTAATGTATCGGTAAGAATGATAATTTTTAATCAAAAACAGGAGATTTTACTTGTAAAAGAGAAAGTCGATCATGGATATACATTACCAGGTGGATGGGCAGATTTATTCGAGAGCCCTGTGGAAGCGATTCAAAAAGAATGTATGCAAGAAGCAGGAGCGGATGTGGTCGTTAGTCATTTAAGTGGAGTATATCATTTTGATTTTGTTCATCACGGGCAATCTCAAAGTCAATATGTGCTAGTTTTTAAAGGCGCCCTAAAAGGAGCTTTAAAACCATTTGGTCATGAAATTACTGAGGTAAAGTTTTTTCCAACGAATCGACTACCCAAAAATTTATCTTTCAAAATTGAACGTCATGATTTACTAAAGATGATTGCCGATGCGCAAAGAGGAGAAACTTACTTTGAATAAGCCAAGGCCATGGTGGCAAGAGGCAATCGGTTATCAAATTTATCCACGATCTTTTTATGATAGCAATCATGATGGAATCGGCGACATTAATGGTATCCGTTTGAAATTACCTCATCTCCATCAATTAGGTGTAAACCTTCTTTGGATTTGTCCTTTTTTTGTATCACCCATGGATGACTATGGATATGACGTTAAAGACTATTTACAGGTCGACCCCATGTTTGGTACGTTAGAAGATTTTCACGCTTTACTAAAAGAGGCACATAGTATTGGTATTCGCATCATCATTGACTTAGTCTTAAACCATACCAGTGACGAGCATCGATGGTTTATGGAAGCAAGAAAAAATCAATATTCAAAATACCATCAATATTACATTTGGAAGGATCCTAAAAAAACAGAAGAAGGAAAGATATTACCTCCAACCAATTGGCGTGGTTATTTTTCCGATAGTGCCTGGCATTATGACGATACTGTTAAACAATATTACTTAAAAATTTTTTCAAAGAAAATGCCTGATCTAAATTGGGAAAATAAATCGATGCGACAGGATATGTATGATGTGGCTAAATTTTGGCTAGATTTTGGCGTCGATGGTTTTAGACTTGATGCCTTGGCTCATTTAGCGAAGGATTTAACGTTCACCAATTCTACTTTACCCGTTGATGCAGATGGATTGGTTCTTGATGCGACTAAATTTTCTTCATTACCAAGAGTCTTTGACTACTTAAAAGAATTTAAGACCGAAGTATTAATGAAATATCCCGAAGCATTGACAATTGGTGAAGTTGGGGGTGGGGTAACCCCTGAGATGTCATTACAATATATTCATCCACAAACAGGATTCTTAAACATGGTATTTAACTTTGATACATGTTGGGAAAATGGTGCGTTTGGTTCCGATCATAAAGCTGACCATGAAATTACGACAAATGTGGTTCAATTAAAACAAAATTTCATGAAGTGGTATCAAAGCGTTTTACCGCAAGCGTCATTGCCGATATATTGGTTAAATCATGATCATCCTCGCGTGCTTTCCCAATATGGTTCCATCCGTTACCGAAAAGAATCTGCAACGATGCTGGCAACCACTTTATTGTTTTTGTATGGCACACCGTTTATTTATAACGGTGAAGAAATCGGTATGAGTAATGTCGACTATGAAAAGTTAACCCAGTTTAAGGATGTTTCTGCCCTCCAATATGCAAAACAAGCGGCAGATCGAATGGATGAAGCTAGCATCCTTCGCTTTTTAAGACGGACTTCAAGAGTGAATGCTAGAACCCCATTTCAATGGAGTGATGAAGCTTTTGCAGGTTTTTCCACTGTTGAACCCTCCATTCAGGTCAACGGAAATTATCGGGAAGTCAATTTAGCAAAGCAAAAATCAGATCCAAAATCGATTTTTAATTTTTATCGTAAGGCTATTGCATTGCGAAAAACCCCGAAAGTCATGGAGACCGTATTAGCAGGACCTTTGAGTTTGGTCGATTCCTTAAATCCTGATGTTTTTGCTTACATACACGAAGGTAGACCTTCCCTTATGGTCGTAAGTAATTTTAGATCGTATGAAGTTGAATTTAAGGTTCATCGCGTCATTAATGCTGTATTGTTACATAATTATCCAACCATTGAAAAACGTGGATTAAATATTGTTTTAAGGCCATTTGAAGCCTACCTTTTTGAAGTTGAATGAAAACAGATATTTGCTATTATTTGATCTGCCAATCTCCCTTTACAGATGACCCTTTTCGTAAAATCATCAAAGATGTGTTAGGTCAACCGATTACCTGGCATCGATTACATAAAGATCAAACGGCTTTTTTTACAAATCAAGATAGTCGAACAAATCTTCAAACATTTTTAGATACATTCCAACAAGAATACAATTTAAAATTCCATCTATTAAAATCTTACCGCTTGCATGCTTTAGGAGAATACGCTTCTCGATTAGCGATAAAAAAAAATCCAGGTAAAGTTGATAGTCTCGGTGATTTGATGCTGCAATTGATCTTTGATGGTAATCAAGCCCTTACGCCTTATATTGCTGAAGAATTTTCTCAAGTACCTCGGCATTTGATGCAAACTGCCTCCATGTTGTTGGCTAGTGATTTAAAGGCGACCATTGCCAGCGAAAGGCTTTATGTCCACCGCAACACCTT
>Ga0079300_10000499_pt1 | contig 14645 bp, 12 predicted proteins | sample Wag4_2014_7_11_FD_74799 | JGI IMG/M metagenome (GOLD analysis project Ga0079300, IMG submission 74799) | Fresh water microbial communities from Ohio, USA - Utica-2 Time Series HT 2014_7_11 | ecosystem: Environmental > Aquatic > Freshwater > Water tank | place: USA: Ohio | collected 2014-07-11
GGGTGAAGACATAAGCCGTGCGGGCGGCTTCGCGGAGGGCGTCGAGGTCAGTCATGGGCGGCGTCTCTCAGTTGGACTTGCGTTCGGCTTCGGCCTTGCTGCGGGCGATCTTCTCGAGCACGCGCCCCCGACCCCGGGACAGGGCCGTGATCACGCCCCGGAGGGTACGGACCTCCTGTTCGCTGAACCGGCCCCGGCCCAGGGCGGAGCGGAGGTTCTGGACCATGGAGGGCTTCTTCTCCGGCGGATGGAAGAATCCGGCGGTTTCCAGCTCGGCTTCGAGTTGTCCATAGAGGCCCATCAGGGTGTTGGCGTCCGCAGGCTCCGGGCCGGGGCGGAAGATGGCCGGAGCACCGGCATCCAGGCCCATGCGCCACTCATAGGCCAGGATGATCACCGCCTGGGCGAGGTTGAGCGACCGGAACCGCGGGTCCACCGGCAGGGTGACAACGGCCTGGCAGAGGGCAATGTCGGCGGTCTCCAGGCCGGCCCGTTCGGGGCCGAACAACAGCCCCGTGTGCAGCCCCTGTGCCGCCTCCGCATGGGCCTGCTCGACGGCCTCCCGGGGGGTCAGGACGGGGAGCTGGAGTTCCCGGGGGCGGGCGGTCGTGGCCAGGACCAGGGTCAGGTCAGAAATGGCCTCGGCCACCGTGTCGTAGACCCGGGCGGCGTTCAGCGGCCAGTCGGCACCGGAGGCGGACGCCCAGGCGCGTTCCTGGGGCCAGCCGTCGCGCGGCGCCACAAGACGCAGGTCGGTCAGGCCGAAGTTGGCCATGCCCCGCGCCACGGCACCGATGTTCTGGCCCAGTTGTGGCCGGTCGAGAATGATGGCGGGAGTAGGCAGGGTCATGCCTTGCCCTTTTCAGGCCTGACGTCCTCCCGCGCAAGCTGAACCCGGCCCCACAGCCTTTGCGCCGGACGCATGGGCGGGTATAGCACTTTCAGAACCGTATCATTTCGCCGAGGAGTGCGCGCCCGTCATGGCTAAGATCAAAGTCGCCAACCCTGTCGTGGACCTGGACGGGGACGAAATGACCCGCATCATCTGGCAGTGGATCAAGGACAAGCTGATCTTCCCCTACCTGGACATCGACCTCGACTACTACGACCTGGGGATGGAGAACCGCGACGCCACCGACGACAAGGTCACGATCGAATCGGCCGAGGCGATCAAGCGCCATGGCGTCGGCGTGAAGTGCGCGACCATCACCCCGGACGAAGCCCGGGTGAAGGAATTCAACCTGAAGAAGATGTGGAAGTCGCCCAATGGCACCATCCGCAACATCCTCGGCGGCGTGGTCTTCCGGGAGCCCATCATCTGCCGCAATGTCCCGCGGCTGATCCCCGGCTGGACCCAGCCCATCATCATCGGCCGCCACGCCTTCGGCGATCAGTACCGCGCCACGGACTTCCGGGTCCCCGGCAAGGGCAAACTGACCATCAAGTGGACCGGCGAGGACGGCCAGGAGATCGAGCACGAGGTCTTCGACTACCCAAGCTCCGGCGTCGCCATGGCCATGTACAACATCGACGAGTCGATCCGGGAGTTCGCCCGCGCCTCCCTCGCCTATGGCCTGCAGCGCAATTTTCCGGTCTATCTCTCGACCAAGAACACGATCCTCAAGGCCTATGACGGCCGGTTCAAGGACATCTTCTCCGAGATCTACGAGGCCGAGTTCGCCACCCAGTACAAGGAGGCGGGCCTGACCTACGAGCACCGCCTGATCGATGACATGGTCGCCTCGGCCCTGAAGTGGAACGGCGGCTTCATCTGGGCCTGCAAGAACTATGATGGGGACGTCCAGTCCGACCAGGTCGCCCAGGGCTTCGGTTCACTGGGCCTGATGACCTCGGTCCTCTTGACCCCCGACGGCAAGACCATGGAGGCCGAGGCCGCCCACGGCACCGTGACCCGCCACTTCCGCCAGCACCAGAAGGGCGAGTCGACCTCGACCAACTCGATCGCCTCGATCTTCGCCTGGACCCAGGGGCTGGAACACCGGGCCAAGCTGGACGGCAACGAGGCCCTGGCCAACTTCGCCCATACGCTCGAGCGGGTCTGCGTCGAGACGGTGGAAGCCGGCTCCATGACCAAGGACCTGGCCCTGCTGGTCGGCGACGCCCAGGGCTGGCTGACCACCGAAGGCTTCATCGACAAGGTCGCCGCCAACCTCGAGAAGGCCCTGGCGGCGGGCTGAGGCGGCCCGTCAGCGAAGCTGACTGCCGGGGTCAACGGCGGTGCCGATGCGGCCTCTCGGCCCTGGATCTAGGGTGCGAGCTTGCGCCTGAAGAAGTCCAGGGTCGCCTGGGTCCGGTGCCTCAGGTTGGCCTGGGTCCAGCCAGCCCGGTGCCGCAGCCCCGGATAGACCATGGTCTCGAAGGCGGTCCCGCGCGCCTGCAGGTCGGCCATCACCCGCGTGGCGTTGTCGAAGGTGACGTTGTCATCGGCCATGCCGTGCATCAGCAACAGGGCGCCAGGCTTCAGCCGTCCCAGCCGGGCGGTGACCTCGGAGGCCGCATACCCCTCCGGGTTCTCTGAGGGCTTGCCCATGAACCGCTCGGTATAGTGGGTGTCGTAGAGGGTCCAGTCGGTGGGCGGCGCCCCCGAGACCCCGGCCGCGAAGGGGGTGTCCGGTGCGGTCAGGAGCATCAGGGCCATGTAGCCGCCATAGGACCATCCGATGACGCCGATCCGGGCTGGATCGACATAGGGCTGGGTCGCAAGCCAGCGGGCCCCGGCGATCTGGTCGTCCACCTCCAGCTGGCCTAGGCGTCGGTCGATGGCCGTCTTGAAGGCGGTGGAGCGGTTGGGCGTTCCCCGGTTGTCCAGCGAGAACAGGATGAAGCCCGACTGCAGGTAGAGGAGGTCGGCGGGATCGTTCCAGACCTTGCGGACCTGGGCGTTTCCGGGGCCGCCATAGACCTTCACGACAACCGGGTACCGCCGGGAAGGATCGAATCCGGGCGGCTTGCGAAGGGACCACCAGAGGTCGGATCCATCCGCGGCCTTCAGGGTCCCGAACTCCGGCGCAGGCAAATGGGCGCGGTAGGGTGCCATGGGGTGGCTGGAATCGAGGGAGTTTTCCTCGACCCAGCGCACCAGGCTCCCATCGGCACGATAGAGCCCGGTCCGGGGCGGAGTGGCGGGGTCCTCGTAGGTTCCCGTGAAGGCGGTTCCGCGCCCGGCGACCTTCACGGTCCACCAGCCACCAGCGGGTGTGATCGCCCTTGGCGGAGCCGTGCGCTTCAAGGAGGCCTCGTAGAGCCGTCGCTCGACGGGGGTGTCGCGATTGGCGGTGAAGAAGGCCACGCCCCGGGTCTCGTCGACCCCCTGCAGGGCGTCGACGGTCCAGTCACCCCGCGTCACCTGGCGGATGAGCCGACCGTCTGCCCCATGGAGGTAGAGGTGTTTCCAGCCCGACCGCTCGGAGGACCAAAGGAAGGTCCCGTCCTTCAGCGGACGGAAGTCGTCAGAAAGCTCGACCCAGTGGGCGCTCGTCTCGGTGAGCAGGACTCGCGAGCGGCCGTCCTCGGGGTTCACCGCCAGCAGGTCCAGCCGCTTCTGGTCCCGGGACTGGCGTTGGACGTAGAGGGTCCGACCGTCTCGCGACCAGTCCACTCGGGCCAGGTAGACATCCGCTTCCGCCCCAAGATCCACGCGGACAGGCGCGCCGCCGGCAAGGCTGGCGACAAACAGCTCGACCCGGGCGTTGGGACGCCCGGTCCGGGGATATCTCTGGGCCACGATCACCGCCCCGGCCGCATTCACATCGAGCCGCTCGACCACGTCCACGCCAGACAGATCGGTCCGGGTCAGGGCGATCCGGGTGTCGTCCGGGCTCCACCAGTAGCCGGTCTGACGGTCCATCTCTTCCTGGGCGATGAATTCGGCGGTCGCCCAGCTTTGAAGCTCAGAGCCATACTGGGTCAGGGCGCGGGCGTCCCCGCCACCGGATGGCGCGACCCAGAGATTGTCCTCGCGGACGAAGGAGACGAAGCCACCCCGAGGCGAGACGCGGGCGTCGATTTCGTCCACCGGCGTGTCCGTCAGACGCCGCAGCGAGCCGTCGCTCCGGGACCAGAGCCAGAGGTCGCCCTCCACCGGGGCCAGGATGAACCGGCCCTCGTCATCCCAGTCATAGGACACGACGCCCGAGGTCTGGACGCCCTGGCGCTCGCGCCGGCTCTTCTCGGCCTCGGAAAGGACCCTCTCCCCCGGGATCAGGGCGGCGGCGTCGATGAGACGCCGGGGGGGGCCGCCCGCCACGTCGGCAGCCCAGAGATCCGTGACCCGGGGATTATCCGCCCGGGCGCGGAGGTAGGTCACCAGGGTCCCGTCCGGGGAGAGGGCGACCCCGCGCGCGCGCGGGCCGCTCAGGTCCGGGGCCGAATAGACCCGCTCCAGGGTCAGGTCGGCGGCGGCCGCGCCCCCGGCCGTCAGGGCCAGGACCATAGCCCCTGCAACAAGCTTCATTCGGTCACCTCCGGTAGGCGGGATCAAGGCCGGCTATCCCGCCCAAGGGCAGGCCCGGGTCGTCAGATGAGTGCGGAGGGCTCCAGGCCCAGCTCCTTGAGCAAGGGCTCGGCATAGTCCACCCGGCCGGTCATGGTCGCCGGATCCGCCTTGGCCAGCTGGTAGACCGCCTCAGCAATGTACTCGATAGGCTGGACCCGGTCCTTGGACTGCTCGTTGATCAGGCCGTGCACCGCCACGCCGGGCGTGTCCACCAGGCCCGGCGACACGACGTTGACGGCGATCCCATTGGCCTGGACCTCCGAGGCAAGACCCGTGGAGAACCGCTCAAGGGCCGCCTTGCACAGGCCATAGACCGTGCCGCCTCGACCGCCGTGATAGGGCGGCTTGGGATGGATACCGGCCGGCGAGGAGATGTTCACGATAGAGCCTGAGCCCCGCTCGATCATCGAGGGCAGGACCAGCTGGGACAGATGGAAGGGCGCATAGACCTGCACCTCCATCATCAGCTTGAAGCGCTTCTCGGTGAAGTCGACCACCGGCATGAAGTAGGTGATGGCGGCATTGTTGATGAGGATGTCGACAGGGCCATATAGGGCGGCGGTCTCGTCGATCAGGCGCTCGCGGTCCTCCAGAAGCGCCAGGTCGGCCTTGATGAAGGCCGCTTCGGCACCGGCCCGGCGCAGGCGGTCCACCGTATCGTGCAGGGTGCCAGGCAGACGGCTCTCGCCGGACTCAGCCGTCCGGGCCGAGGCCACGACCCGGGCGCCCTCCATGGCCAGGCGGGCGCAGATCGCCTCACCTATGCCGCGGCTGGCGCCGGTGACCAAGGCCACCTTGCCCTTGAGGGTTCCGTTGGGATTGATGACGGGCTGAGACATGGGGCGGCCTCCCGGACCATATGGCGTTCAAGTTATCCCTGAACCCTCGCCCCGGAGGCTGCGCGAGGCAAGGCCCCGCGCGTCGCCTCAGCCGGCGAGCAGGTCCCGGATCGCGGCCAGGCCTTCCTCAGCGCGCGCGGCGTCCGGCGCTCCGCCTTGGGCGAAGTCCGGACGACCGCCGGCCCCCTGACCGCCCAGGGCCTGGACGGCAGAGCGGGCGAGATCGACGGCACTCACCGTCTGGGCCGCCGAGCCGGTGACGGCGACGGTGACCGCCGCCTTGCCCTCGGCCGTACCGATCAGGGCGATGACACCATCGGGCACCTGCTTCTTGAATTCATCGGCGATGGGCCGCAGGTCCTTCCCACCGACCCCGTCCAGGATCCGGGCCAGGAGCTTGACGCCTCCGACCTCTTCAATCTCCCCGCCGCCCTGGCCGCTCCCACCCATGGCGAGCTGGCGCTTGGCCTCGGCAAGGTCCTTCTCGAGCTTTTTGCGCTGGGCCTCCAGGGACTCGACCCGGGCCAGGACCTCAGACACCGGCGTGCGGAACTGTTCGGAAAGGCTGCGCGCCACGGAGGCCTGGTCGATCAGCCAGCGGCGGGCCGCCTCACCGGTCAGACCCTCGATCCGCCTCACGCCTGCCGCAACGCCGCCCTCGGAGACGATCTTGAAGAGAGCAATGTCGCCGGTCCGGTCCACATGGGTCCCACCGCAGAGCTCCACCGAATAGGCACCCTGCCCTTCGAGCGCGTCGCCAAGGGTCAGAACTCGCACGGTCTCGCCGTACTTCTCGCCGAAGAGGGCGATGGCGCCGGCGGTAATGGCGTCTTCGGGTGCCATTTCTTCCGTCCGGGCCGACTGGTTCTGGCGGATAACGGCATTGACCTCGGCCTCGATGGCCTCGATCTCGGCGGGGTTGACCGGCCCACCATGGCTGAAGTCGAAGCGCACGCGCTCACCATCGACCATCTGGCCCTTCTGGGACACGTGGGGGCCCAGGACCCGCCTCAGGGCGGAATGCAGGAGGTGAGCCGCCGAGTGGTTGGCGCGGGTCGTGCGCCGAAGACCAGGGTCCACCGCCAGACGGACCCGGTGACCCGCCTGAAGTGTTCCCTCAAGGATCTCGATTTCATGGACGAAGAGGTCTCCAGCCTGCTTCTGTGTATCGAGGACGCGGCCTTGACCCCCCGGCCAGGTCGCCAGTCCCACATCCCCCGCCTGACCGCCGCTCTCGGCATAGAAGGGCGTACAGTCGAAGACCGCGAAGACGGTCTCTTTCGCGCCAGCGGAGGGGACCTCGTTGCCGTCCTTCACAAGACCAACCAGTTCGCCCTCGGCCTCCGTGCGATCGTAGCCCAGGAACTCGGTGGCCCCGAGGCGCTCGCGGATACCGAACCACTCCGCCGCTGCCGCCGCCTGGCCAGACCCCGTCCAGGCCTCCCGGGCCATTTCGCGCTGGCGCTTCATGGCCTCCTGGAAGCCATCCAGGTCCACCGCCACGCCCCGGGCCCGCAGGGCATCCTGGGTCAGGTCGAGGGGAAAGCCGTAGGTGTCGTAGAGCCGGAAAGCGGTTTCGCCCGGCAGGCGATCGCCCTCTCCAAGACCGGCGGTTGCCTCCTCAAGGAGAGACATGCCACGGCCGAGTGTGCGCCGGAATCGTTCCTCCTCCTGGCGAAGGGTCTCGACGATGACGGGCTCAGCCCGCCGCAGCTCGGGATAGGCCTCACCCATCTCGGCCACCAGGGTCGGTGCCAGGCGGTGCATCAGGGGTTCCTGCGCCCCCAGAAGGTGGGCATGGCGCATGGCCCGGCGCATGATCCGGCGCAGGACATAGCCGCGACCCTCGTTGGAGGGCGAGACGCCGTCGGCGATCAGGAAGCTGGTCGAACGAAGGTGGTCGGCAATGACCCGGTGGGAGGCAGGCTCACCGCCGGTGCCCACAAACCCCTGCGAGGCCCCGATCAGGGTGCGGAAGAGATCGGTGTCATAGTTGTCATGGACGCCCTGCAGGACGGCGACGATGCGCTCCAGTCCCATGCCGGTGTCGATCTGCGGCTTGGGCAGTTGCCGGCGGGTCCCGTCAGCCAGCTGCTCGAACTGCATGAAGACGAGGTTCCAGATCTCGACGAAGCGGTCGCCATCCTCCTCGGGACTGCCGGGCGGCCCGCCCCAGATGTGCTCGCCGTGGTCGTAGAAGATTTCCGAGCAGGGGCCGCACGGACCGGTGTCGCCCATGGACCAGAAGTTGTCGCTGGTGGCGATGCGGATGATCTTGTGATCCGGCAGGCCCGCGATCCGCTTCCACAGGTCCGCGGCCTCATCGTCGGTATGGTAGACGGTCACGCACAGCTTCTCGGCGGGAATGCCGAAGGTGCGGGTCAGCAGGCTCCAGGCCAGCTCAATGGCACCTTCCTTGAAGTAGTCGCCGAAGGAAAAGTTCCCCAGCATCTCGAAGAAGGTGTGGTGGCGGGCCGTGTAGCCGACATTGTCGAGGTCGTTGTGCTTGCCACCGGCGCGCACCGACTTCTGGGACGAGGCCGCGCGCAGGGTGGGCGGGGTCTCGGCGCCGGTGAAGTAGTTCTTGAAGGGCACCATACCGGCGTTGACGAACAGCAGGGTCGGGTCGTTCTGCGGCACCAGGGGCGCCGAGGGGATCACCTGGTGATCGTTCGCCTGGAAATAGCTCAGGAAGGTCGAGCGGACGTCGTTCAGACTGGGCATGGCGCGGCTTCTGGACTGGCGGGACGGCAGGCCAGCGGACGTGGGGAACGTCCGCTGGCACCACCGCGGAAGCTCGACCGTTTAAGGGACTTGGAGGGGCTCGCCAAGGATTGAGGCGGGCCCACTCCCGATTCCGGCCCGGTGCGCCGCACAGGGCCGGTTCGTGTGTCCCGGGCGCACCGCCCGGGATCAGTCCGCGTCGTCCTCGGCGGTGGGGCCGACCAGGAGTTCTTCCTCGATGACCTCGCGGGCCCCGCGAACCTGGGCTTCGATCTGGTTGGCGATGTCGGGGTTGGCCCGCAGGAACTCGCGGACGTTGTCGCGGCCCTGGCCGATGCGCTGGCTATTCCAGGAGAACCAGGAGCCGGACTTCTCGATCACCCCGGCCTTGACGCCGAGGTCGATGATTTCGCCCAGCTTGGAGATTCCCTCGCCGTACATGATGTCGAACTCGACCTCGCGGAACGGCGGGGCCACCTTGTTCTTCACCACCTTCACGCGGACATTGTTGCCGACGATCTCGTCCCGCGCCTTCACCGAGCCGGTACGGCGAATGTCGAGACGGACCGAGGCGTAGAACTTCAGGGCGTTGCCCCCCGTGGTCGTCTCGGGCGAGCCGTACATGACGCCGATCTTCATCCGGATCTGGTTGATGAAGATGATCATGGTCTTGGTCTTGGAGACCGAGGCCGTGAGCTTGCGCAGGGCCTGGCTCATGAGGCGGGCCTGGAGGCCAGGCAGGGAATCGCCCATCTCGCCCTCGATCTCAGCCCTGGGGGTCAGGGCCGCCACCGAGTCGATCACGATCACGTCGATGGCGTTGGAGCGCACCAGGGTGTCGGTGATCTCGAGGGCCTGTTCGCCGGTATCGGGCTGGGCGACGAGGAGCTCGTCCAGGTTGACCCCCAGCTTGCGGGCATAGGCCGGATCAAGGGCGTGCTCGGCGTCGATGAAGGCGGCGGCGCCGCCGGCCTTCTGGACCTCGGCCACCACGTGCAGGGCGAGGGTTGTCTTGCCCGAGCTTTCCGGGCCGTAGATCTCGATGATCCGCCCCTTGGGCAGGCCGCCAATGCCAAGGGCGATATCCAGTCCGAGGGAGCCGGTGGATACCGCCTCGACCTCCATGCTCGCCTTATCGCCGAGCTTCATGACGGCGCCCTTGCCGAAGGCCCGGTCAATCTGGGTCAGCGCCGCCTCAAGGGCCCGCTGCTTCTCACCGTCTTCTTTCACCACGAGCCTCAAAGCCGACTGATTGGACATGATCCGGGGTCCTTATCCCATGATTCCGCGGCCCAGGGCCGCCCATCGACGCCATCGCCGATGACGAAGCGGTACCCGGTTTGTTCTCTGTTCGCAAGATGTTCTCTTTCGCCAAGCAGGAGCAATTGCGTCCGTTTTTGACGTAGACCTAGACACCAGGCCGCCGGACGATGGGAGGCAGCAGCCCCTGCGGGCAGTGCCAAATCTTGAGGCATCGGTATGTATGGTCTAGCCTTCCCTCAAAGACATGAGGGAGAACGGCCATGGCCGACGGATCGGCACTGAACATCGCGTCCCTGAAGGGACGGGTGTCCGAGGCGGAGTGGAAGGCGCGGGTCGAGCTGGCGGCCCTCTACCGGCTGGTGGCGATGTTTGGCTGGGACGACCTGGTGGACACCCACATCTCCGCCCGGATTCCCGGCCCGGAACACCATTTTCTCCTGAACCCTTATGGCCTCTTCTGGGACGAGATCACGGCCTCGTCCCTGGTCCGCATCGACGTGGACGGCAACATCCTGCAGGAGACGCCCTATTTCGTGAATTCGGCGGGCTTCACCATCCACTCGGCGGTGCACATGGCGGTGGAAGACGCCAACTACGTCATGCACCTGCACTCCGAGTACGGCGTGGCCGTCTCGGCCCAGACCGAGGGGCTGATGCCCCTCAGCCAGTTCGCCCTGACGGTGATCAACAAGATCGCCTACCACGACTACGAGGGCATCGCCCTGAACCTGGATGAGCGCGAGCGGCTGGTGGCGGACCTTGGCGACAAGCCCCTGATGATCCTGCGCAACCACGGCACCCTGGGCCTGGGCGCCACGGCCGGCGACTGCTTCCGGGCCATGTACACCCTGGAACAGGCCTGCAAGGTGCAGATCCACGCCTTGGCCGCCGGCCGCGACCGGGTGCTGATCGCCCCCAGTGCGGCCCAGGAAGTGGTGCGCGAACAGACCCGCCGAGGCGTGGGCGGTGCCCTGCCCTGGCCCGGCCTGCTGCGCCGCCTCGACCGGCTGAGCCCGGGCTACGACGCCTGATTCGTCTGCTGAGAGGGCCGGCCTGCGCCGACCCTGCGGGCCCTGGCCGACGTCACCGAGGCAACCGGTGAACCCGCCGTAGGGCCCTGGGGCCCCCGGCGGGCGACCAGTCAGGCCTTCCCGCTAAGGAAACCCTTCACGAGGTTGACGGCGTCATCAACCACGCTGCCGTCGTTGTTGGCGTCAAGCGAGGCGAGGACGTCGCCGAACTGCCCGCCCTGGAGCTTGCCGAGCAGGCCGGTAACGAGGTCACCGCCAGCGCCGCCCACCTGGCCCTGAAGCGCAGCGACCGCGCCGGGCAGGAGAGCCATGACCTGGGAAATCTCCAGTCCAGCGGACTCAGCGATGCCCGAGGCAATTTGGGTCACGTCATGCCCCTCGGAGAGCTGGCTCAGGACGCCGCTGAGGGCGGACTGGGCGCGCTCCGGGTCAATCCCGAGCTTGCCGATGGTTTCAGCCAGGGCGGGGTTCTGGCTGACGCCCGCGATGATGTCGTTGATGTTCATGAGTTTTCCCCTCGGGTTAGATGGCTACCATTGCCGGACTTTTCCGACATCCACGTGAACAAAGTCGGAGCCCGGATAATATCCCACGCCGCCGCGACCCAGGGCGACGGCGGTGTCCCGGAGCCGGGCCAGCGACACCCCGGGAATCCGGATGTCCATGGCCATCCCCCGCATGTGCAGGCTGCGCGTCGCAACGCCTGACGAGTTGGCGCGGAGGGCGGCATTGCTGGCCGGTGAGCGATAGCCGGAGATGACCTGCACGGCGTCCGGGCGGCCCACCTGGCCGGCGAGGCCGGCCACCAGGTCCAGAAGCTCCGGTGCCATGGGATGGACATCTCCCGTCCGGTGATCCCTCAGGACCCGGTCCAGGGCAGCAAGCGCGTCGGGCACGTAGCGCCCGCCTTCGAAGTAGGTCGCGGCCAGCTTTTCACCGGTATGGAGGTTCAGGAGGGAGAGGTGGCGCGGCGCGGAGGCCAGGGCCTCCCTGGCCAGCAGGGCGGGTGCGGCGAGCCCAAGGGCTCCGGCCAGAAGCCGGCGGCGTCCGATCATGGACAAGTCTCCTATACGCCCCGACGCCTGTGTGCCCGACCCGCCGCCGCCTGGCAAGCCTGAGCCAGATCACACGCCGGAAAGGGCGGCGGCGAGGCGGGCGTCCCAGCCATAGACATCGTGGAGATAGCCGACGCGGCCGTCCGGCCCCGGGATCGCCGTCCAGTGGACGACATACAGGGGCTCCTGCCGGGTCAGGGCGATGCGCAGGGTCGCGCCCGTCGCGAGGTCGGCCTGCATCCGCTTCCCGCCCCGGCCCTGGGGGGTGAGCAGAAGGTCGGCCAGGACCTGGGGGGACTCCACCCGCATACAGCCATGGCTGAGATGGCGTTCCCGTCGATTAAAGGCGTCCCGTCCCGGCGTGTCGTGCAGGTAGACCCCGAAGGGGCTGACGAGGTCGAACTTGACGAGTCCGAGGGACGCCTTTGGTCCCGGCTGTTGCTGAAGGCGTCCACCGAGGCGGACGAACCCGTTGCGCGCCAGGTAGCCGGGATCGCGGGCCGCCTTGGGAAGGATCTCCTCCCGGGCGATGCGGTCCGGGACGTTCCAGGGCGGGTTCAGGACGATGGCGTTGAGGCGCGAAGCGAAGATTGGCGTCGGGTCCTTGATCGCTCCGGGGATCACCCGGAAGGCGTGGACGATCCGACCGCCCCGGTAGAGGGCCCCGGTCGCCGACCCCGTATCGATTTCCAGTCGGTCCTCGGGCAGGGACCTCGGCAGCCAACGCCGCCGCTCCAAATTGGCATCGACCTGGGCGAGCCGGAACTCCGCCGGGGTATTGAGGTGGCGGAGCGTCGCAGGGCCGAGGACGCCATCAACGTCGAGTCCGTTGCGAAGCTGGTAGTCGGACAGGGCGCTGCGGAGGTCGGCATCGAAGGTATCCGGCGCAGGGGCGCTGGAGGCAGCATCGCCTTCCGCCTCGAGGCGTCGCCGGAGCGCCAGGACCCCGGGACCGATATCGCCCTTTCGAAGGGCCCGGCCTTCGGAAAGGCGGGGCCAACCGCCCTGCCGGACGACCTCGGCGAGTTGGAGACGGGTCCTCGCCAGGACCGCATAGGCCTCGTCACCGGGGGAGAGGGCTCCGGCCCAGGTTTCAAGGCGGCCTGCGGCGTGGGCCTCCGACATCTCGCGGTCGACCTGCCGCGGCGCGGCGGCCAGGGCCCAGAGGGGATCGAGGTCGCCGGGCTTCTGGGTCTGGCCAAGCTCAATGGCGGCGAGGCGCTCCACCTGGGTCCAGAGCACGGCGTCGGGCACGGCACGGTCGGGCTGTGCGCGCCCGGCCCTGACGAAGGCCGACAGCAGGGCTGAGCGCTCCGATGGGGACAGGGAGAGGCCTGGGGGAGGCGCGGCCCAGGCACCGGCGGCGCCCGCAAGCGCGACAACCAGGACCAGCAAGGCAAACTTCGGTTTCATCGGGGGCTCCGCAGGGCACCGGCGACGCCGACCCGCCCTGACGGGAGCGAGGGTAGGCGACGGCAGGGGCCGTCCGCAATGCCCGCATCGCTCCAAGACCCCTTCCCTCCGCAGCGATACGGATGAAGGATGACCTCAATCATCAGCGGTGGGAGGATCGGACATGACGGACGCAATCGGGACCGGCAATCCGGAAGGGTCGTCCGACTGGGCCGCCCTCTCCGCGGAGCTCGAGCAGACCCTGCGCCTGCGCTCCATTCCCTTCGCCATGAAGATGTTCGAGCACCGGGCGGACATGGAGGCCATTCCCCGCATCCGCCGCCCCAGCGCCGTCCACACCCTGGACCAGGTGGTGGGCCAGGCCTCGCGCCTGGGCTGGACGGTTGGCGTCACCGCGGAGGACCTCGTGGGTGCCCAGTGCCGGGCGGTGGTCGGCCTTGGCGGTGCCAAGACCGACGACTGGCGCTCGGGCCGGCACATGCAGGGGGTCTGGTTCGAGGATGAGGCCGGCGCAGCGGCACACCAGGCGGCCATGCACTGCGTCCCGGACGGCCAGTTCGAGGCGCTTGCGGTCTCGCCCCTGGCCAGCGGCCGGCTCGGCGAACCCGACATCGCCCTCTTCTACGCGACGCCGGGGGCCATGATGTATTTCATCAACGGCCTGCAATGGTCGGGCTACAAGCGCTTCGACTGGGGCGTCGTAGGGGAGTCCGCCTGCGCCGACTCCTGGGGCCGGGCCCTGACCACCCGGACGCCGAGCCTCTCCATCCCGTGCTTTGCCGAGCGTCGCTACGGGGGAGTCCTCGATGATGAAATGCTGATGGCGACCCCGCCGGAGTACCTCCTCAAGGCCCTCACCGGCATGAAGGCCCTGGCGCGCAACGGCTTCCGCTATCCCTTCCCCCAATACGGCGTGCAGCAGGACGTCCGCGCCGGCATGGCGGTGAGCTACGGGAACGGCTGAGGCCGCCTCAGGCGCGTCTGCGAAGCGCGTTGACGCCCAGGCCCGCCAGCATAACCGTGACGGCACCGGCGAGTATGCCTGCAACCAGGGGCCCGGAGAGGCCCGGAAGGGCGGTGAAGGCCGGTGACAGGGCGAACACGACACCTGCCCCAAAGACACCCCCAACCGCACCCAGAAGCGCGTTGCCGAAGGGCCCGGTATCTGCGGACCGAAGCAGGTTGCAAAGCATGCAGCCGCCAACGATCCCGCCGATGATGTGGACCGTCAGCACGAGAAAGCCCGCACCCATTCGACAGCCCTCCTGAGGTCAATCAACGTTTACAAAGAGTTCACAATGTCGGGCGCGGGTCAATCGGACCTCACCGGCTTGTGATCACTTGAAGAGGTGACCCCAGGTCTGGCGGAGGTGGGCCTTCTGGACCTTTCCCATGGCGTTCCTTGGCAAGGAGTCCACGAAGATCACACGCTTGGGCGTTTTGTAGGGCGCCAGCTGGCTGCGAAGCCTGGCGATGAGGTCGGCCTCGTCCGGTGCCGGGCCCAAAGCCTCGACCACCGCAACCACACCCTCGCCAAAGTCCGGGTGAGGGACCCCGATCACGGCGCTCTCGCGGATCCCGGGAAGCTCATCGAGGATCAGCTCAACCTCCTTGGGATAGACATTGTAGCCGCCGGAGATGATCAGGTCCTTGGCCCGGCCAGAGATCCAGAGACGGCCGTCAGGATCGACCCGACCGACATCGCCGGTGATGAAGAAGCCGTCCGTCGTGAACTCCTCGCGGGTCTTCTCCGGCATGCGCCAGTAGCCTGAGAAAACACTGGGGCCCCGGATCTCGATGGCCC
>Ga0079300_10000501_pt1 | contig 14640 bp, 10 predicted proteins | sample Wag4_2014_7_11_FD_74799 | JGI IMG/M metagenome (GOLD analysis project Ga0079300, IMG submission 74799) | Fresh water microbial communities from Ohio, USA - Utica-2 Time Series HT 2014_7_11 | ecosystem: Environmental > Aquatic > Freshwater > Water tank | place: USA: Ohio | collected 2014-07-11
GGTCGAGCCGCTCGTCCTCCGGCTGCGTCGGCTCTCGCCGGCGGATCTCCGCGCCGCCGGCACGGTGCGCATGATGGATGATCCTGGTCCGGGCGCCACCCAGCGCTGCATGGAACTGCTCGGCGACCGCGCGCGACCGATGCTCGACGCCGAGTGCGACCCGTGCATCGAGATGCTCGGCGCGCTCGCGACCAAGGCCGGTGATCCGTTCGCCTCGGCGGTGCTGGCCGAGCGGCTGTGCATGCAGCGGCGGATCGCGCCGGAGGTCCGCGCGCGGGTGGCCACCGCGGCGATCGCGCTGCGGGTCGGCGCGGGCGCCGATGCCGAGGAGACCGCCGCGCTCATCGACCGGTTGCTGGCCGCCGGCGCGGTTCCGTGGAGCGAGACGGTGCTGCGTCCTGCGGCGCCTGCGTCGGGAAAGGGCGTCGGGCCGGATTCCGGGCGCGGCGAACCAGCGCCCTCCCGCGGGGCTGCGCTCGCGCGCGCGGCCGAGCTCTTCGGACTCCTCGGAAGCGACGGCGAGGCGCGCGCGCTGCTCGAGGCTGCGCTCGCCGCGAGCCCCGACGACGCCGACATCATGAACAGCGTCGCGTACGCCGACATCGAGGCGGGCGCGATCACCGCGCGCACCGCGTCGCTCGCGGAGCGCGCCGGCCGTGCGCGGCCCGACGATCCCGCCGTCCTCGACACGATCGGGTGGCTCCGCTACCAGCAGGGACGCTTCCGCGACGACGCGTCGGGCGCGGGCGCGATCTCGATCCTGCGGCAGGCGCTGCGGATCCGTCCCAACTCGCCCTCGATCGCGACGCTCGATCATCTCGGCGACGCGCTCTGGCGCGCCGGCGACCAGGAGGGCGCCGTGCGGAGCTGGCAGCAGGTCGGCGTCGTCGCCCGCCGTCGCTATCCGCCGGAGCTCTTCGGCGATCGGATGTCGCTGTACCAGCGGCGCACCTTCGGCTTCGAGCTGGTGCCGATCGTGCGCTTCGTGCGGCGTGAGTTCGCCGCGGTCGTCGAGCGCACGCAGCGCAAGCTCGAACAGGTCGCCGCGGGCACGCCGCCCGAGGTGGCCGAGTGCGGGGTGGCGCGCTGAGTCCGCGCCCGCGACGCGGATCGCGCGGTATTCTCCCTGCAGGAGCACGCACGCGGCATGGCTGGACACAGCGCCTGGAAGAACATCAAGCACCGCAAGGCCGCCGTCGACAAGAAGCGCGGCAAGGTCTGGAGCAAGATCTCGCGCCAGCTCATCGTGGCCGCGCAGAAGGGCGGCGGCGACCCGGCGTTCAACCCGTCGCTCCGCTTCGCCGTCGACGCGGCGCGCGCCGCGAACATGCCGCGCGACACCATCGAGAAGGCCATCAAGAAGGGGACCGGCGAGGGCAGCGAGGAGCGCTACGAGCACGCCCGCTACGAGGGCTACGCGCCCGGCGGCGTCGCGCTGATCATCGAGTGCCTCATCGCGAACGCGAACAAGGCGGCGGCGGACCTGCGCGTCATCCTCGACAAGAACGGCGGCAAGATCGGCGTGCCCGGCTCGGTCGCCTTCGGGTTCTCGCAGAAGGGTCAGGTGATCGTCGAGGGCGCGACCGAGGAGCGGCTCATGAACTGCTGCCTCGACGCGGGCGCCGAGGACATCCAGGGCGAGGGCGACGTGTTCCAGGTGCTGTGCGCGCCGAGCGACCTGATGGCGGTGCGGTCTGCGATCGAGTCGGCCGGCATGGCGGTCGACAGCGCCGAGATCGTCTGGGTTCCGATGCAGACGGTGCAGGTCGACGAGGCCACGCTCGCGAGCGTCGAGAGGCTCGTCGAGCTCATCGAGGATCAGGACGACGTGCAGAAGGTCTACACGAACCTGGCGTGAGCGCCGTGTGGGCGGTCGATGCGTTGCGGCGCGTCGGCGCCCGGCGGCCGCTGGGCGCCCGGCCTCACTCGGGGAGCTGCTCGGGCGCGGCTTCCGGCGCGGCTTCCGGCGCGCTCGACGGAGCGCTCGCGGGAACGGCATCCGCCTTCGGCGCCACCGGCGCGGGCGCGGTCTCGGCGGCCGGCGTCATGCCCGAGGGCACGCCGAGGACGGAGCGCATCTGCAGGAAGTACCGGTCTGCCTCGGTCCACACGTGTGCGGCGACTGCGAACTGGCGCGCGGTGAACCGCACGTCGGGCGCGCCGAGCTCCGGGTCGTGGCCGAGCGCGATCTGGAACTTCCACTCGCGCTCCTCGGGACGCGCAGGGGAGTGCGGGGTCACGAGCGTGCGCTTGAGCACGCGGTAGATCTCGATGCGCCGGGTCGCCTCGTCGGCGAAGACCTGGTTGTCCATCACCTTCCAGTCGTCGTAGGCCGGCGCCTTGGCGGAGGCGACCATGGCGGTCCACAGCTGGTCGTCGCGATAGCCCTCGAAGACCTGGGTGCGGGTGGTGCAGCCGACCCCGGCCGCGACGAAGGTCGCGCCGAGGAGCAGGGTGGTGAGGGCGTTCGACGAGGTGCGCATGGATGGTCTCCGAGGAAGGGGCCGGGCGATCCCGGCCCGCCGGGGTTGGAGGTGACGGGCTATCGGCAAACTCCGCGCGCACGGCACACAAGCGGGGCGGGTTCCGGGTGCGGCGCGTGGCTCGGGCTTGCCTCCTCCGGCGGCGCGCGCCGCCGGAGGCGTGTCCCTGCGGTGCAGGGGACTCCGCCGTCCCGTACCCTGCGACGCATGCCTGAGCCGACACCATCCGAGGACCGCCTCCAGACCCCCGAAACACCCGGCGGGGGCGCCAAGCGCGACCCCCGGCTGGTCGCGAGTGGACTGCTCGGGTTGGTCTGGGTGACCGCGCCGCCGATCGCCGGCACCTACCTGCTGGTCAAGATCGGCGCGATCGGCGACCTGCTGCGGCAGGACCTGTCGCTCGGCTTCTGGGCGTACGTGGCGGTCTTTGCGGTGAGTGCGGGTCTGGGCATCCTGCCCACCTATGCGCAGGCGATCCTCGGCGGCTGGGTGTTCGGCATGTGGGCAGGTCTCGGGGGCGCGCTGATGGGATTCATCGGAGGCGCCGCGATCGGCATGCTGTTCTCGCGGTTGGTGGCCGGTCCGAGCGTGGAGCGGTGGATCGACGGCAACCCGCGCTCGCGCACCGTGCGCCGGGCGCTCATCGGTGGCACCTCGGCGCGCACGTTCGGGATCATCGCGCTCGTGCGCCTGCCGCCCAACTCGCCGTTCGCCATCACCAACCTCGCGCTCGGCACCACCGGCGTCTCGTTCTGGCTCGCACTCGCCGCGACGGCGGTCGGCATGATGCCGCGCACCGCGATCGCGTGCTTCTTCGCGAGCCACGCGGCGGGGACGGGAGCGGAGGACATCCAGGCGCTCATCAAGGACCAGGGCTGGGTGGCGGTCGTCGTCGGCTTCGTGGTCATGGCCGCATGCGTCGCCGTGATCGGAAGCGTCGCCAAGCGCGCGCTCGACCGGATGACGGTCGAGGGAGGCGCGGCATGAGCGCGGAACCGAGGCAGAACCGGCTCGGGCTCGCGCTGTTCGTGCTGTACACCGCGCTGTACGCGGCGTTCGTCGCGGTCGCGGCATTCGGGACCTTCCGCGGAGGCGCCCCCGACGGCGGGCTCGCGGCTCCTGCGTTCGGCGGGCTCAACTGGGCGGTGGTCGCCGGCTTCGCGCTGATCCTCGGGGCGTTCGTGCTTGCGGTGCTGTACGCGGCGCTCGCGCGTCCCGCCGAGGAACGGAGCGAGGCATGATCTACGGGACCAGCATGCTCGCGATCGTGGTCTTCGTGACCTTCGTGACCGCGGTGCTCGCGCTCAGCTTCTGGCTCGGCTCGCGCGCGCGCAGCGCCGGCGGCTACTTCGCCGCGCATGGGCAGGTCGGATGGTTCGTGAACGGCATCGCGTTCGCCGGTGACTACCTCTCGGCGGCGAGCTTCCTCGGCATCTGCGGGATGATCGCCTTCTTCGGGTACGACGGGTTCCTCTACTCGATCGGATACCTCGCGGGCTGGATCGTCGCGCTCTTCGTGATCGCGGAGCCGATCAAGCGCCTTGGCCGCTACACGCTCGCCGACGCGCTCAACGCGCGCTTCCAGTCGCGCGGTGTGAAGCTCGTGGCCGCGGTCGCGACGCTCGTGATCTCGCTCTTCTACCTCGTGCCGCAGATGGTCGGCGCGGGCGCGCTCGTGAAGCCGCTGCTCGGCCTGCCGCACTGGGCGGGCGTGGTGATGGTCGGCGTGTCGGTCACCGTCATCGTGGCGACCGCGGGCATGGTCAGCACGACCTGGGTGCAGTTCATCAAGGGCACGCTGCTGGTGGTGATCTGCGCGTTCGTGGTCGGGCTGATCCTCGAGCGTGGGTTCACGGTGCCGGCGACGCCGATCCGCGCCGACGAGGTGCAGACCGTCCGACGCGATCCCGACGGATCCACGGTGGTGAACGGCGCGCCGCTCACGGTCGACAACCAGCTCGACACCCGGCTGCGCGCCGGGCATGGCGTCGGGTTCGGCAGCATCGCCGCGCTTCCCGGCGGCGTGTCGAGCACGGGACCGCTCGGGCCCTTCGCCTACATCGAGACGTTCTCGCAGTCGACCGTGCTCACCTGGCGGAAGGGAGTGGACGCGCAGGGCGCGACCACCTTCACGCCGGTCGAGCGAAAGGGCTCGGACCTGCTGCTCCCCGGCGCGAACCCCACCTTCCGCGGGGTGCGCGACGACCGGGTCGCGTCGAAGCTCGACTTCATCTCGCTGATGCTCGCGCTCTTCCTCGGGACCGCGAGCCTGCCGCACATCCTGATCCGATACTACACGGTCCGCGACGCTGCGGCGGCGCGCAAGAGCACAGTGGTCGGCATCGGCGCCATCGGCGTGTTCTACATCCTGACGCTCTACCTCGGCATCGGCGCGATGACGAGCGGCGCGCTCGACCCGACCGACTCGAACATGTCGGCGCCGCTGCTCGCGAAGAGCTACGGCAACGGGCTGTTCGCGGTCATCAGCGCGGTCGCGTTCACGACCGTGCTCGGCACCGTGAGCGGACTCGTGATGGCGGGCGCCGGCGCGGTGGTGCACGACCTGCTGCGCGACGGCTTCCGCTGGAAGATGAGCGACGAGCAGCAGGTGCGCGTGGGCAAGCGCGTCGCCGTCGCGCTCGGCGCGGGCGCGATCGTGCTCGGCATCCTCTTCGAGAAGATGAACGTGACCTTCCTCGTCGGCTGGGCGTTCAACGTGGCCGCGAGCGCGAACCTGCCCGCGCTCGCGATGCTGCTCTTCTGGAAGCGGACCACGAAGGAGGGCGTGATCGCCGCGATGTCGGTCGGCCTCGTGTCGAGCCTCGCGTGGATCCTGCTCTCGGCGGACACGCTCGAGAAGGTGTACGGCTACTCGGCGGCCGACGCCGCGGCGGCGTCGATCGTCCCGTTCAGCCAGCCTGCGATCGTCACGGTGCCGCTCGGATTCGCGACGCTGGTCGCGGTCTCGCTGGTGACCGGCCGGCGCGGTGCGGCGAAGCCATGAAACGCAGCGAGGCCGCGCGTTGCGCGGCCTCGCCGGTGGTTCTTGGTGCCGTCGGCCGACGCGGATCGGATCGACCCGGTTCCGCTCGACTCGGTTGCGCTCGAATCAGGCGCGGCTGCGGTACGAGCCGTCCGCGGTGCTGATGATCACCTTCTCACCGATGGTGATGAAGGGCGGCACGCGGGTCTTGAGGCCGGTCTCGCAGGTGGCTTCCTTGAGCTGGTTGGTCGCGGTCGCACCCTTGATGCCGGGCGGGGTGTCGGTGATCTCGAGGGTCACCGTGAGCGGCAGTTCGACCGAGATCGGCTTGCCGTCGCACCAGAGCACGATCATCTGGGTGTTGGGGAGGACGAACAGCGCGAGGTCGCCGACGACCTCCTTGGAGAGCTCGACCTGGTCGTAGCTCTCGAGGTCCATGAACACCGACTTGCCGCCCTGGTCGTACAGGTACTCCATCTGGCGGCGGTCGAGGTCGACCTGCTCGACGTCCTCACCGGAGCGGAGGCGCTTCTCGATCAGCGAGCCCGACTTGAGGTCGCGGATCTTGATCTGGACGAACGCGCGGAGGTTGCCGGGGGTCCGGTGTTCGGTCTCGGTGATCAGGAAGAGCTTGCCATCCATCTTGATGGCCATGCCGGGAGTCAGGTCGGTGCTGTTCAAAGTGAGTTCCTCAAGGGAGTAAAGCGGAGGGGGAATGTAGCACGGCGGCGGGGGGGCGACGCCACGCGCCCTCCGCGGAGGACCCGAAACACCAACCGACCCTCGGATTGCCCGTTGAACGCTCGGAAACACGCATGCATGAAATGAAAGACCCCCGGCACATGGCCGGGGGCGGAGGGAGGGAAAAGGGCTCTTTAGGAGGAGTCTTGCGACTCAACTCACGAACGAAGATGTCACGGAAAACCCCCGAGGCAAGGACTCGGGGTGATTTTTCTTGGATTTGGCCCACCGATCCGCGTGACCGACACAATTCGGGTCGGCGGGACGACCGTCAGGAGCGTGCCAACAGGCGATCGCCGCCTCGGGGCCGGTCGGATAGACTGCCTCCCCCGCTCGAAGGGTGATGGTCGAGGCTGCAACTGCGCCGAACGCCGCGGGTAACCCGCCCCTCCGAGCCCGACCACGCTGAGAGAACGCCGATGTCCCCCTCGAACCGAAGTGCAACGAATTCGCTCTCCCGCACCGGCCTGCCCGTCCTGCTGTCCTTGGCAGTCTCAGGACTGATCCTGGGCCAGGGAGGGTGTGAGCGCGGCGGAACCGGTGGAGGCGCCCAGCCGGCGGTCGTCGAAGGTGCCGTAACCACGGGTGCCGTAAACACGGGTGCGACGGCGAGTTCGGGTGCGAAGTCCGCTGGAGCCGCCGATGGCGCGGCCGCGGCGGCTGCGCCTGCCCCGGCTGCCTCTGGCGCGGGCGTCGCAGTGCAGGAGACTTCCGACGAGGCGGTCGATGGACCGCCGCCGATCCGGCTCGAGCCCGAGTTCATCGACTTCGGCATCCTTCCGCCCTCGGTCACCAAGGAGGGCGTGATCAAGCTCGTGAACACCGGTACGAAGGAACTCGAGATCCTGACCGTGCAGCCGAGCTGCAAGTGCACGACGACCGAGGATGTGTCGGGTCAGAAGATCCCGGCGGGTGGATTCATCGAGCTCAAGGCGAACATGAAGGCGCAGTCGGCGCCCGGCAAGAAGACCGCCGAGATCAAGGTGCTCATCGACGGCTACAGCCAGGTCATCCCGATCCAGCTCAAGCAGGAGGTCTCGCTTCCGATCCGCGTGAGCCCGTCGTACCTCAACGTCGTCAAGGGTCAGCCGACGAAGGGACGCACGGTCATCGAGTCGATCGACAAGCAGCCGTTCACCATCTGCGCCGTCGGCGGGAAGAAGCCGAACCTCATCGGATTCGATCCGGCGAAGGACGCGCCGCGTTCGCAGTACATGCTGGACTGGGACTTCGAGCGCGACTTCGCGCCGGGCGAGGCGAAGCGCTACTGGCTGATCGAGACCGACCGCGAGGACTGCCCGCTGGTCGACATCTTCGTTCGGCATGAGTCGACCGTCGTGCTGCCCAAGGGCATCGCGCCGACGGAGTACCGTCACACCTGGGGGCGCCTCGAGCAGGGCAAGACGTTCGACTTCGTGCTGGAACTCACCAAGATGTCGCCCGATGAGAAGATCGTCGCGGCGGCGAGCGCCTCCAGCGCCGCCAAGGTCGAGCTGGTGAGCGCGGCGATGGAGGGCGAGGTCATGCGGGTGAACCTGCGCGTGGTTCCGAACGCGGACACGCTTGGGCTCACGTGGATCCCCTTCATGGTCTACAGCTCGACTGGTCGCCAGGCGGAGCAGGCGGTGTGGGGCCAGTACGTCCCCGCGGGCCACAAGGGCTGCTTCGGTCGCTGACGGCATCCCAGCCGGGTCATCGGATCACGGGGCATCGCGCGGTCCTCCCCGCCAAGGTCGGGTTCGGCCGCGTCGGTTCGACCGGGACCGACGACGGCTCTCGGCAGACTCCGAGCGCTGCGTTCAGTGTCCGCCCAGCCACGAGTGGACGGTCTCCAGCAACTGCGCTCCGCCGACCGTCAGCATGCGGATGCCGGCGAACGCCAGCAGCAGCGAGAGGCCGCAGCGGATCGCCGTGATGGGCAGCCGGTAGACCAGCGCCGCTCCGATCGATCCGCCGAGCATGGCCGTCGGCCCCAGCAGGACCGCGAGGAAGAGCGCCGCACGGGTGGTCAGCGGCATGCCGCTCGGATCCGTGAGTTCCGTGATGCTGAGGTTCTTCGCGACGGCGCCCACCGTGCAGGCCACGATCATGGCCGCCGCGGAGCTGGCGACCGCCTGCCGCACCGGCAGCTTTCCGAACCTGCGGAGGAGTGGGACCATGATCGCGCCGCCGCCGATGCCGAGGAGACCGGAGACGAATCCGCCGATCACGCCGACCCAGATGCCCAGCTTCCACCGAGTGCCCTCGGTCGGCGGCGGTTCGGGGTCTGGAGAACGGCGCAGGAGGTCGCGGATCTCCGAGGCGGCGGCGTAGAGCAGAAAGATGCCGAAGACGGCCGCGAGCGATTTCGGCTCGAGGAGGTTGCTCACCAGGACGCCGGCGAAGGCGGCAAGCGCGGTGGACGTCGCCATCACGGGCACGATGTCGCCGCGGATGGTCCCTCTGCCGCGGTGTCGCAGCGTGGCGGCGCCCGCGACGAGTATGTTCGCGACGAGCGCACTCGCTTGGTAGAGGTGCTGGTTCGTGCCGAGCAGCAGGGTGAGGGCGGGGATGATGAAGACCGATCCCCCGAGGCCGAGGAGCCCTCCGAGGGTGCCTCCGACGAGCCCGATGAGGGCGATGACGAGCATCTGGCCGGGGGTCCACTGCATCGGTCGCCAAGGCTAGCAGAGTAGGGGCGGCGCCGCGAACCCGACGCGTTCGGGGTGATCCTTGCGCAAACGGCCCGACACGTCACGGACCGCGGAAGTCCCACCGCGCGTCGGACGATCGAGACCGTGGGCAGGCACTCGACTCCGATCCAGAGAGCGCTACCATCCGCGTCGCTCTTCGGGAGCGGACCGGACGTGATGACCGCGATCGACGCATCGGGCGCGTCGTGGGAGGAGTTCGGCTGCTCGGAAGACTGCCCATCGCGATGCCAGGAACGCTGCAACATCACCGACCAGTGCTCGGACGCGGGCATCTCGCGACCCTGGTGGCGTCCGCGTGCGCCGCGCTGCTCGTCGGACTCGGCGTGGGCACCGGCCGCGAGGCCGAGAGTGCCGACGGGATCACTGCCGGCGTCGAGGCGCGGGCGAGCCTGGGCGCGGACCGCGCCGCCCTCGCCGCCCCCGACATCGTCGGCGGTCGCACCCTGAGCGCGGGCGACGCACCGCGCGCCACGTCGCTCTCCGAGTCGATCCTCGCACGGATCCTGCCGGGCCGCTTCGGGCGCAGCGGTCTCGGAAGTGCCTCCGACCGGCCGCTCCGACCGGAGCACGCGACCGCGACGTCCGACGCCGCGCAGATGGCCTCGTACAACGGTCGTCCGATCCGGCTCGCGCGGACGATGCGCATGAAGGTCACCGCCTACAGCCCCGACTACCGCAGCTGCGGAGCGAGCGCCGACGGCATCACCGCCAGCGGTTTCTCCGTGCTCACCAACGGCGGGTTCATGGTCGCGGCGGACCCGCGGGTGCTCCCGCTCGGCTCGCTGGTCAGTGTTCCCGGCTACGACGGTGGTGCCGTGGTCCCGGTGCTCGACACGGGTGGCGCGATCAAGGGCAATCGCCTCGATGTGCTGTTCCCGACCCATGAAGTCGCGATGCAGTGGGGCGTGCGCGACATCGAGATCGGGATCTGGGAGTACGCCGACGGCCTGCCGAATGGATTCCGCCGGCTCCGTCGTCCGAGTTCCGAGCCGCGCGTGCAGCTGCCTGCAGGCGAGTGAGCGCGTCGCGAGGCCGGGCAACCATCCGAGTCCATCGGTCGACGCGCGCGCGCTCACGCGGCCGCTCCCGCGCGCATGCGGTCGAGGATCCGGTAGTGGATCGCCTCGGCGATCTGCGGCTCGCCGACCTCGTCGCAGCCGTCGAGATCGGCGATGGTGCGTGCGACCCGGCGGATGCGGTCGTACGCGCGCGCCGAGAGGCCGAGATCACGCATGACCGACTCCAGCATGCGCTGGGCCGTCGTTGCGAGCGCGCAGCACCGGTCGAGCTCGCGCCCGGGAAGCCGCGCGTTCGCGCGCCCGCGTCCCTGGCGCGCCTCCATGCGCGTGCGCGCCGCGAGCACCTTCGCGCGCATCTCCGCGCTCGACAGGCCCGCGCGCGCCGACTGGAGCGAGGCGAACGGCACCGCGCGGACCTCGACGTGCATGTCGATCCGGTCGAGCAGCGGCCCCGAGAGCCGCCCGATGTACTGCTCCTGCGCGCGCTTCTCGGCGGCGCTCTGCGCGAAGCCACCGGCGTGACTCGGATTCATCGCGGCCACGAGCATGGTGCGCGCCGGGAACCGCACCGTCCCGTGGGCGCGGGAGATGCTCACGAATCCATCCTCGAGCGGCTCGCGGAGGCACTCGAGTGCCGAGCGCGGGAACTCCGGCAGCTCGTCGAGGAAGAGCACGCCGTGGTGCGCGAGGCTCACCTCGCCGGGACGGGGGACGCTGCCTCCGCCGACGATCGCCGCCGAGCTCGCCGAATGGTGGGGCGCGCGGAACGGCCGCTCGCGGATCAGGCCCGCGCCGCGCGGCACCGCGCCGACGGACGAGTAGATGCGGGTCACGTCGAGCGATTCGTCGGGCGTGAGCGGGGGGAGGATCCCCGGCAGCGCGCGCGCCATCATCGTCTTGCCGCTGCCGGCGGGGCCGATCATGAGCGCGTTGTGGCCTCCGGCCGCGGCGATCGCGAGGGCACGCTTCGCGGCCTCCTGCCCGCGGACATCGCCGAAGTCGGTCGCGGCGCCGAAGGGTGGCGGGCAGCTCGCCGGCGGCGCCTCGCGCGGGATGTCGAACATCCCGTTGAGGAATCCGGCGGCCTCGTCGAGGCGCGCGACGCCATAGACCTCGATGCCCTCCACCACCGCCGCTTCCGGCGCATTGGCCGCGGGGAGAATCACGCCGCGCAACCCGCGCTCGCGCGCGGAGGCCGCGAAGCTGGTCGCGCCGCGGATCGGCCGGACGAGTCCGTCGAGCGCGAGTTCGCCGGCGATCGCGAAGTGGTCGAGCCGGGCGTCGGCGCGGTGGCCGACGATCCCCTGCATGCGGAGGAGCGCGAGTGCGATCGGCAGGTCGTAGACCGGCCCCTCCTTGCGGAGGTCGGCGGGCGCGAGGTTGATGACGCAGTCGCCACGCGGCGTCGGGAAGCGGCACGACGCCATCGCGGCGCGGACGCGCTGGTGCGACTCGCGCACGCTCGCGTCGGGCAGCCCGACCACGTGCGTGCGCGGGCCGGCCTCCGCGTGTCCGTCGCGCTGACGGACGGGCCGTTCGTCACACTCGATCTCGACGGGAAGGGCGTCGATCCCCCGTAAGGCGAAGCTCTGGATGCGTTGCATGCATCCGTTCTAACCCGCCGCCGGAGCGGGTCGCGATTTCAATACACTTTTACCGGCGACAATTCTCGCTGCGAAAAATCGTGGAGATTCGCCCTCGCACGCATGCGCGCGGTCGCCCGAGATTCGGTCGGGTACGCGCACGCGCGCCCGCGTTCACGCGCATGCACGCGCGCGCACGCGAACCGGCTCACTCGAGCCCGGGTGCGAACCCACGGCGCATCGTGTTCTCGCACACCGCGCGCGGCTCGACGAACTGCAGCAGGTAGTCGCGTCCGCCGGCCTTCGACCCGATGCCCGACATGCCGAAGCCGCCGAAGGGCTGCCGACCCACGAGCGCGCCGGTGATGCCGCGGTTGAGGTAGAGGTTTCCGACGCGGAACTCGCGCCGCGCGCGCACCAGGTTCGCCGGCTTGCGGCTGAAGACGCCGCCGGTGAGCTTGTACTCGGGCGCGTTCGCCATCGCGAGCGCCTCGTCGAAGTCCTTCGCCGGCATGACCGCGAGGACCGGCCCGAAGATCTCCTCGCGCGCGATTCGCGCGCCCGGCTTGATGCCGCTGAAGATCGACGGCCCGACGTACGGCTTGCCGACCTTCGCCTCGAGTCCCGCCGGGATCTCGAGCGTGAGCTCGTGCTTGCCCTCGGTCTTGCCGATCTCGATGTACGAGCGGATCTTCCGCGCGGCCTCCTCGTCGATCACGGGGCCGATGTCGGTCGACGGGCTCGTCGGATCGCCGACCACCAGCGCGCGCGTCGCGCCCACGAGGCGGTGCAGGAACGGCTCGTAGGCGCTGCCGACCACGATCACGCGGCTGCACGCCGAGCACTTCTGGCCGCAGAAGCCGAACGCGCTCTGGCGCACGGCGAGCACGGCCTCGTCGAGGTCGGCCGAGGTGTCGACGATGATCGCGTTCTTGCCGCCCATCTCGCAGACGACCTTCTTCACGAACTCCTGGCCCGGGGCGACGACGCCCGACGCCTGCACGATGTCGAGGCCGACCGCCTTCGAGCCCGTGAACGCGATGAGCGCGACGCGCGGATCGCGGACGAGCGTCGCGCCGACGGTCTCGCCCGGGCCCGCGAGGAAGTGGAGCACGTCCTTCGGAGCGCCCGACCTCCAGAGGATCTCGCACATGACCTTGGCGATGCCGGGCGTCTGCTCGGCGGGCTTGACCACGACGGTGTTGCCGGTCACGAGCGCCGCGACCGTCATGCCGCAGCAGATCGCGAGCGGGAAGTTCCACGGCGCGATCACCGCCGCGACCCCGCGCGGCTGGTACCACTGCTCGTCGAGCTCGCCGACGAACTGCCCGAGTCTCTCGGCTGCGAAGAGCCGCGCGCCCTCGCGGGCGTAGTACTCGCAGAAGTCGATCGCCTCGCAGACGTCGGCGTCGGCCTCGCGCCAGACCTTGCCCGACTCGCGCACGATGATGCCCGAGAGTTCGTCGCGGCGCGCGCGCATCTCGGCCGCCGCGGCCACGAGCACCGCGGCGCGCGTGGCGTACTCGGTGTCCCGCCACGCGTCGAAGGCCCTGTGGGCGGTGGCCACGGCGCGGGTGGCGTCGTCGGCCGTGCCCGAGTTCGCGACCTGCGGCACGGAGGTGCGCGCGACCGCGGCGCCGAAGGCCTCGCGCTGCGGCTTGACCGCGAAGTTGCGCATCGGCTCGGTGTAGAACGCGCGGCCGTCGGAGATGCCGGCGGGCGCCGCGCTGAGCGCGTGGCGCTCGGGCGCCTTCGCGATGCGGTCGACGCCGAGGTCGTTGTCGAACGCGCGGTGCGGGCTCGCGAGCAGGCGCTCGGTCGAGGCGTTGTCCTTGAATCCGGCCTTGAGCCACGACTCGTTGGAGCTGTTCTCGAGCAGGCGGCGCACGAGGTACGCCATGCCCGGGATGAGCTCGCCGATCGGGACGTACTCGCGCAGGCGCAGGTCGAGCTCGACCGCCGCCGCCTTGAGCTGGTCGCCCATGCCGTAGAGCATCTGCAGCTCGAGCGCCGACTTCGGGAGCCCGCGCTTCTCGAGCGCCGCGAGCGTGGCGGAGATCGAGCGCGCGTTGTGGCTGCCGAGCGCGAGCTTCACGCCGCCCTCGCCCTTCGACGCGGGCGTCGACGCGACGAACGCCGCGGCCATCCGCTCGAAGCTCGCGTCGGTGTCGACCTTGCGGCTCCACACCGGCACTGGCCAGCCCTGCTGCTCGGCGTTGATGGTCTCGTAGTCCCAGTACGCGCCCTTCACGAGGCGCACCGTGACCTGTCGGCCCGACTTCTTCGCCCAGTCGATGATGCGGCGCGCGTCGTCGTCACCCGAGCGCAGGTACGCCTGCATGGCGAGGCCCGCCTCGAAGTCGTACTTCTCGCAGGCGCGCATGAAGAGCTCGAGCGTGAGGTCCTTGAGCGCGAACTGCTCCATGTCGAAGTTGACGAGCACGCCCTTCTTCTTCGCGGCGACGAGGATCGGCCCGATGTTCTCGAGGAGTCCCCTGATCGAGCCCTCGGTGTCGATCGGGTCGACGCGCGCCGAGAGCGAGCTGATCTTGATCGACACGTTCGTGCGCGGGATCGCGCCGAGGTGGTCGGTCTCGAGCCGCGGGTTCGCGCCCCACGAGGCGACGGCCTGAGGGAGGTTCTCGATGAGATCGAGGTACTTGCGGCGGTAGGCCTCGGCCTCCTCGTCGCTCACGCAGGCCTCGCCGAGGAGGTCGACCGAGAAGCAGAGCCCCGAATCCCAGATCTTCCGCAGGGTCGGCAGCGCGCTCGCCGCGTCGGTGCCCGCGATGAACTTCGAGGCCATCGAGGTGATCTGCCCCGACATGGTCTTGGTGACGACGCCCTTCGCGAGCACGCCCGCCTTGAGCGCGGTGGCGACGAACGGCGGGGGCGTGACGCCCGGCTGCGCGAGGTAGTCGGTCAGGTGGTCGTAGACCGCGTCGTTGTCCTTGAGCGTGGGGAAGCAGTCGACGAAGCGGAAGATCTGGACCTTGAAGGCCTCGTCCTGCATGGCCCAGTCCATGAGCCCCTCGCTCCACACCGCGAGCATGCTCGTCTTCGCGTTGCGCGCGCGGGTGAGGAAGTCGGCGCCGATCGCCTGCGTGCGCGCCTCGATCGCGGGGTCGCGCTCGACGA
>Ga0079300_10000502_pt1 | contig 14640 bp, 9 predicted proteins | sample Wag4_2014_7_11_FD_74799 | JGI IMG/M metagenome (GOLD analysis project Ga0079300, IMG submission 74799) | Fresh water microbial communities from Ohio, USA - Utica-2 Time Series HT 2014_7_11 | ecosystem: Environmental > Aquatic > Freshwater > Water tank | place: USA: Ohio | collected 2014-07-11
CCGGGCTGCGCCGCGAATCCGCGCGAGGGCTACGCGGCGGCCAGCCCGTTCCCGACCAAGTACAAGAGCGTCGCGCTACCGGTCTTCCGCAACGACAGCCCGATGCGCGGGTTCGAGCGCGACCTTGCCGACGCGCTGGTCAAGTCGGTCGAGCAGTCGACGCCGTACAAGGTCCGCTCCGAGGCGTCGGCCGACACGGCGCTGCGCGGCGTGATCACCTCAATCGACCTCGTCCAGCTCTCGAAGGATCCGACCACCGGTCTCGCCAACGAGATGATGGTGCGCATGCGGGTCGACTTCGAATGGGTCGATCTTCGCACCGGTGAGCGAATCGTCGGCCGCGAAGGCGTCGAAGCCTCGGCGCTCTTCGTCCCGTCGTACCCCGCCCGAGAGCCGCTCGAGCTGGGTCGGTTCGCGGCCGTCGAGCAGCTGTCCCGCGAGCTCGTGGCCGCGATGCAGTCCCGCTGGTGAGTCGACCCGTCCCCGCCGGGTGCGCCGCAGCGCCGTCGGGGAATCGGACGCGGAACCTCGTAGGTTGCCGAGGTGGGCTGCCGAGGTGGGCTGCCAACGTGGGCTGCCGAAGTGGGCTGGCGAACCAACGGGTGACGCGCCTACCGTGGGAACATCCTCCGCCGACGCCGCGGAACACGCGGGGAGACTCGTCCGCAACCTCCCGATCACGCCTGAATCCGCCGAATGCCGAAAAGAAGCCGCCCTTGACCGAATCGGACCTGAGTTCCGCCCGATCTCGGTGACAAGCCTCCCCAGCTCCAAGCAGGTACGCATGAAGAAGACCCTCTCGCGCCTCCTCCCCACCCGTCGCACCGGCAGCGCCACGCCCTCCGCGGAGCCCATGCTCATGGCCGGCCAGGACGGCGGTGGAAGCGGCGGAGGCGGAGGATCCGGTGGCGGTCCTGGCGGCGGCCCCCCGGTGCCGCCGCAGCAGCAGCGCGGCGGTCAGCAGGTCTTCACGTGGATCATGATCATGGGCATGATCGGCCTGGTGATCCTGGCCCTGCAGTCCTTCAGCCGGCCGAGCGAGGTCTACTGGCCGCAGTTCCGCGAGCTGGTCGAGCAGAAGAAGGTCTACGACGGCACCGACCCGGCCAATCCGGGCAGCGGTCCGATCGTCGTCGACGGCAGCCGCATCACGGCGTGGGTCAAGAAGGGCGTCCCGGGCTTCACCGTCGACCCGCAGACCGGTGCCGAGCAGGCGCCGAAGCAGATCTCGGTGTCGATCGACCGCGACAAGTCGTACTGGTCGGATTTCCTGGTCAAGGAAGGCAAGCAGTTCAAGGTCGTCGAGACCTCGATCTGGCCCGCCGTGCTGGTCAACCTGCTGCCCGTGCTCCTGATCATCGGCATCATCTGGTTCATCGCGCGTCAGATGCGCGGCGCGGGCGGCGGGCCGGGCGGCATGCTCGGCAGCTTCGGCAAGAGCCGCCACCGCATGCAGACCAAGGAGCAGGTCAAGGTCACCTTCGGCGACGTCGCCGGCGTCGACGAGGCGAAGGACGAGGTCCAGGAGATCGTCGAGTTCCTCAAGAACCCCAAGCGCTTCTCGCGCCTCGGTGGCCGCATCCCCCGCGGCGTGCTGCTGTCGGGCCCTCCGGGCTGCGGCAAGACGCTGCTCGCGAAGGCGATCGCGGGCGAGGCCGACGTGCCCTTCTTCTCGATCTCGGGCTCGGACTTCGTCGAGATGTTCGTGGGCGTCGGCGCGAGCCGCGTGCGCGATCTCTTCAAGCAGGCGAAGGAGAACTCGCCGTGCATCATCTTCCTCGATGAGATCGACGCCGTCGGCCGTCGCCGCGGCGGAGGCTTCTCCTCGGGCGGCCACGACGAGCGCGAGCAGACGCTCAACGCGATCCTCGTCGAGATGGATGGCTTCGACGCCAACACGCAGGTGATCGTGATCGCCTCGACCAACCGCCCCGACGTGCTCGACCCCGCGCTCACGCGCCCCGGCCGCTTCGACCGCCAGGTGGCGGTGAACCTGCCCGACCTCGTCGGCCGCCGCCAGATCCTCGCGGTGCACGCGAAGAAGGTGAAGCTCGCCGAGGACGTCGAGCTCGAGAAGGTCGCCCGCGGCACGCCGATGTTCTCGGGTGCCGATCTCGCGGCGCTCATCAACGAGGCCGCGATCATCGCCACGATGGCCGACAAGGACTTCGTCGAGCTCGCCGACCTCGAGGAGGCCCGCGACAAGGTCCGCTGGGGCCGCGCCAACAAGAGCCGCAAGATCGAGCAGCAGGAGCGCGTCGCCACCGCCTACCACGAGGCGGGCCACGCGGTGCTCCAGGTGCTGCTCGAGCACGCCGATCCACTGCACAAGGTGACCATCATCCCGCGCGGCCAGGCGATGGGCGCCACCTTCTCGCTCCCCGAGAAGGACCGCTACGGCTACGGCCGCAAGCACGTGCTCGCGACGCTGCGCGTCCTGTGCGGCGGCCGCATCGCCGAGGAGCGCAAGACCGGCGACATCAGCTCGGGCGCGTCGATGGACATCAAGATGTGCACGCAGTACGCGCGGGCGATGATCCTCCAGTGGGGCATGTCGGACCGGCTCGGCTTCGTGAACTACGCCGGCAGCGACTCCCGCGAGATGTTCCTGCCCGAGAAGGACTACTCGCCCGAGACCGCGCGCGTGATCGACGAGGAGACCCGTCGCTTCATCGACGAGGCCTACACCGAGGCCCGCCGCCTGCTCGAGGAGCACTGGGACAAGGTGGTCGCGGTGTCCGAGGCGCTGCTCAAGTACGAGACGCTGCAGAAGGACGACGTCGACCGCCTCATGCGCGGCGAGCCGATGGGCAAGCCGACCATCGCCGACATGCTGTCGGCCGAGGCGAGCCGCCCGAAGCCCGTGGTTTCAGATGCCAAGCCCGCGACGGATGGTCCCGAGCTCGGCGGAGCGCTTCCCACCCCGGCCTGACGCGGCTCCGCGCGAACGGCACGCCGTTCTGAAAGCGCCGTTCCGACCCCGAGTGTCCGACGTCGCGTGTCCGACGTCGCTTGACCGACGTCGCCGTTACGAAAGCGCCTGCGCGATGCGGGTCGCCTCGGTGGCGGCGCCGGCGATGCGGATCGACTTCTGCGGCGTGGACTGGCCGTGCGCGAGTGTGATCGCGCGCAGCGGCAGTCCGGTCGCCGCGGCGAGGAGCTCGCGGATCGCCTCGTTCGCCTTCCCACCCTCGGGCGGCTGCGCGACGCGCACCTTCAGCCGGTCGCCGAGGGCACCGGCGATGGCGTCGCGCTTCGCGCCCGGCACCGCCTTCACGCGGATCTCGACATCGTCGCCGCGCACCGTCATGAACGCCGGCAGGGTCACGGGGTTTCCCCGTCGCGGGACGGGTCGCGTGGTACGTCGCGGGGCTCCTCGCGGTGCTCCTCACGGGACGCCTCGCGCCCATCCTCGAGTTTCTTGATCGCGCGCCGCTTCCGCACCTTGCTCGCGGTCTCGCCGAGGAGGCTCTTCTCGCGCAGCAGGTGGTGGTAGTGCTGCGCGAAGCGATGCGCCTCGTCGCGGATCGCCTGGCACAGGCGGAGGCCGAGATGCTCGCGTCCGAGGCGGATCGGCTCCGCGACGCCCGGGAGGTGCAGCAGCTCCTCCTTCTTGGAGAGCGACACCACGCGGGGCGGCTGCACCCGCAGCTGGGCGAACGCGTCGAGCGCCGCGTTGAGCTGGCCGATGCCGCCGTCGATCAGGATCAGGTCGGGATAGAGCTCCTCGCCCTCGCCCGCGTCGCGGTAGCGGCGGCTGATGACCTCGCGCATCGCGTTGAAGTCGTCGTTCGAGACGGTCTGGATGCGGTAGCGCCGGTAGCCCTCCTTGAAGGGCTTGCCGTCGATGAAGCAGACCTTCGAGGCGACCGTCTCGCCGCCGCGCAGATGCGCGATGTCGAAGGCCTCGAGGCAGCGGATCGGCTGGTCCGCGCCCACGACCCGCGCGAGGCTGCGCGCGCCCGCGACGGGGTCCTGCACGAACCCGGTGGCCTCGGGCTGCCAGTCGTACTCGGCGTCGTCGCCCTTCCAGTCGCCGCGCGTCTCGCGCTCGTCGAGCTTCTCGATCGCCTTGATCTGGTCGCGCAGCACCGCGGCGCGCTCGAACTCGAGCCGCGCGCTCGCGGACTCCATCTCCTCGCGCATCTCGCGCAGCATCGCGCTGCGCTTCGAGCCGAGGAAGCGGATGAAGCGATCGACGTCGGCGCGGTACGCGTCCTTGCCGATGCGCGCCGCGCAGGGCGCCGTGCACTGGTTGATGGCGGCGAGCAGGCAGGGCCGGAAGCGCGCGTTGCGCGGATCGCCGTCGACGATCTCCAGCTCGCAGGTGCGGTACTTGAACACGCGCTGCAGCAGCTGCATCGCGTGGCGCAGCGCCCCCACCGACACGAACGGCCCGTAGATGCGCGCGCCCTTGAAGCGCTCGTCGGCGGGGTTGCGGGTGATGTACACACCCGGGAAGTCGTCCCGCATCGTCACCGCGAGATACGGGAAGGTCTTGTCGTCCTGCAGCCGGTCGTTGTAGGGCGGATGGATGTCCTTCACGAGGCGCGCCTCCATCAGGAGCGCCTCCCACTCGCCTTCGCAGGTGATGAAGTCGAAGTCCTCGACCAACTCGAGCATGGGCTGCTTGCGCGGACCGAGGTCGGCCGAGGGAATGAAGTAGCTCGACACGCGGCTGGGCAGCACCGACGCCTTGCCGACGTAGAGGACCGTGCCCGCGGCGTCCTTCATGAGGTACACGCCGGGCACGTCGGGAAGCATGCGCGCCTTGCGGAGGAGACGCCCCATTCGCTCCTCGCGGGTCTCCGCATCCGCATCGGGATCGCCCGAGCCGCCGTGGGCACCCGCACCAAACCCACCCCTGGCGCGCTCCGGCGGCTCGGACGCCGGTTCTGGGGGCTGCGGATCGGACTTCTCGGCGGACATCGGGGTGAAATCTAGGAGGAATAACCGACGGAAACCCACCAACAGGCTGGAACTGCGGCATTCTTGCTCGGTACACTCGCGACCTCTGAAGCGACGGACCGAAGGGTGTCGATCCTACCGCTCCGTTCGCTTCAGGAATGTCTGCGAATCGTTCGACTTTCTCCCGCGCGGTGCGGGTACCACAGCTGTGCTCGGCTGGTCCATCTCAAGACCGGGCATCCCGGCACTCGTTCCGGGTCGGAATCAAAGGAGTTTGCTCTATGAAGATCACCACCATCGCTTCGCTCTCGATCGTCGCCCTCCTCGCTGCGTGCAGCAGCACCCAGACCTCGGCCCCCGGCGCCGTCGGCGCCAAGAAGGGCGAGTGCTGCTCGGCCAAGACCGAGTGCTCGGCTTCGACCACCGCTGCCCCGGGCGCGGTCGGCGAGAAGAAGTCGGGTTGCTGCGCTGAGGCTGCCAAGGCTGCCCCCGGCGCCGTCGGCGAGAAGAAGTCCGGCTGCTGCGCTGAGGCCGCCAAGTCGGCTCCCGGCGCGGTCAGCGGCAAGTCGGAGTGCTCGGCGAAGTCCGAGTGCGCGGCCAAGTGCCCCGCCAGCAAGTGAATTGACCATGCATCGCGGGACTCGTCCCGTCGATGCGTGAGCAAGCCACAGTTTGCTTACTCTCAGCGCCCGGCCTCGTGCCGGGCGCTGTGTTTTTCGACCGCCGTCCGCCGTGTGGCGATGGATGGATTTCCTATCATCGCCGCCCTATGCAGAGCCACCTCCTCGCTGCCGCTGCACTCGCTGCAGGGTCCCTGGCGTCGACCATCCTCCTCGGGGGCTGCGCGCATCCGACGCGCGCCCAGTACGACATCGACCGCGGCTGGTCCGTCTACGGGCAGGCCGACGCGACCGTGCGCGGACGCGAGCCGGAGGTCGGGCCAGAGCAATTGGCGAAGTTCGTCGACTCGGGCGAGCGCGTCGTGCTGACCGGCACCGTCGACCAGGTGTGCCGCACCATGGGATGCTGGCTCGACATCGCGGGCAAGTCCGGCGAGGTGGTGCGCGTGATGAACAAGGACCACGGCTTCTTCATCCCGCGCAACGCGCGCGGCCGCACCGTGCACGCGATCGGCTTCGTGACCGAGCGGGAGCTCTCGGTCGAGATGCTCAGGCACCTCGCCGAGGACGCCGGCAGCAGCCAGGCCGAGATCGACGCCATCACCGCGCCGCGGAAGTCGGTGCTCTTCATCGCGGACGCCGTGATCCTGCCCTCGGGCGGACTCGACGCCCCCGCTGTGGCGCCGGGCGCGGGCGCGGGCGAGGGCGGGGCCCAGTGAGCACCCTCCTGCTCCTCTCGCGCGGACGGATCCTCGACGCCTCGCAGGGCATCGACCGCGAGGGCGACGTGCTCGTCGCCGACGGTCGCATCGCGCGCGTCGCGCCCGGCGGATCGATCGACGTGCCCCAGGGCACGCCCCGGATCGACTGCGGCGGCAAGATCGTGGCGCCCGGCCTGATCGATCCCCATGTCCACCTGCGCGAGCCGGGCGGCGAGGCCAAGGAGACGATCAAGACCGGCACCGCCTCGGCCATCGCGGGTGGGTTCACCACCGTCTGCTGCATGCCCAACACGAACCCGACGATCGACACCACGACCACGGTGCGCTTCGTGCAGCACGCGGCGCGCGAGGCGGCGAGCGCCCGCGTGTTCGTCGTGGCGGCGGCGACCGTCGGCCGCAAGGGCGAGCAGCTCGCGCCGATGGCCGCGATGGCGGACGCCGGCGCCGTGGCGTTCAGCGACGACGGCGACGGCATCGCCAACCCCGCGATGATGCGCCGCGTGCTCGAGGTGTGCGCGTCGCTCGGCAAGACCTTCATGCAGCACTGCCAGGACCACCAGCTCGCCGAGGGCGGGGTGATGAACGAGGGCCCGACCGCGACGCGACTCGGCCTCCTGCCCTGGCCGCGCGAGGCGGAGGAGATCATGCTCGAGCGCGATGTCCGCCTCAACCGCGGTCCGCGCGCGCGCTACCACGCGCAGCACCTCTCCTCGGGCGGCAGCGCCGAGATCCTGCGCCGCGGCCGCGCCGACGGGATCCCCGTGTCGGGCGAGGTCAGCCCCCACCACCTGCTGCTCACCGACGTCGCGTGCGACGGCTACGACACGCTCGCGAAGATGAACCCGCCGCTGCGCGGCAAGTCCGACATCGCCGAGCTCAAGAAGGCCGTCGCCGACGGGACGATCGACGTGCTCGCCACCGATCACGCGCCCCACACCGCCGCCGAGAAGGCGCGCGACTTCGCGAGCGCCCCCTTCGGCATCATCGGGCTCGACTGCGCGCTGGCGCTCTACGCCAAGGCGCTCATCGACGACGGCGTCATCGGCTGGCCGCGCATGATCGAGCTCATGACCCGCACGCCCGCGGAGCTCTGCGGCCTGATCGGCCAGGGTCTCGGCACGCTGCGCGAGGGCGCGCCCGGCGACGTGACGGTGATCGACCCCGACCTCGAGTGGACGATCGACGTGGCGTCGTTCGCGTCGAAGAGCCGCAACTGCCCCTTCGACGGCTGGAAGGTGCGCGGCCGCGCCACCGCGACCATCGTCGGCGGCCGCGTGCTGATGCAGCGCTGATGCGGGACTGACACAGGCTCGGCACGGGTTCGACACTGATCCGACCGACTCCAAAAACACAGGCGGCGGTCTTGCGACCGACCGCCTGCGTGCAGTGTCACGGGAAGGAAAGGGAAGTCAGTCTCGGGGGGCGCCGCTCAGCGGCACGGCCCCCACGCGTTGAGCAGCAGTCCGAGGTCGGCTCCGCCGACGATGCCGTCGGCCGAGAGATCGGCGTCGGCGTTGGCCGTGCCCCAGGCGTTCAGCAGCATCGCCATGTCGGAGCCCTCGACCTGGCCGTCGCCGCTGAGGTCGGCGATGCAGACCGGCGCGGTGAACAGCTCGCTCGCGCGGTTGAACGCCTTGGTGCCGAGCTGCGCGCCGATGCGACGCGCCGGGAAGTCGTCGAAGTCCGGGTGGATGCCGCCGTAGAGGCGCGACACGCCCGAGTTGTCGGCGGCGTCGTAGTACGTCGCCCACTGGAAGGTGAAGGTCTCGCTCGGGCCATCCTCGAAGACGAGGAACTGGTTCTGGTTGCAGGTGTACTCCGCCATGCCGCCCGGGAAGTACTCGCTGCCGGTCATGCGGGTGAGGACCTCGGCGGCCGTGCGGCTGAAGGTCGAGTGGCCCGACATGTATCCCGCGAACGGCGGGGTCACGAAGTTGCCGCGCTGGTACGGCATCCACTGCGTGCCGAGCACCCACTTGACGCCGGAGTAGCTGTCCGCCGCGTTGCCGGGGACGCCGGGCCACGACAGGACAGCGACCTCGCCCTCGTGGCCGGCGAGCGCTTCGTGGCGCTGACCGGGCGCGGTGGTGGCGGCGGTGATGACCTCGCACATGCCGGGCATGAGGTCGAGGCCATCCGGGTGGTACGACGGCGCGTTCGGATCGCTGCGCTGGCCGAACTGCGCCATCGCGCGGATCGCCGTGATCGGGCGCGCCGAGTCGTAGTGGGACTTGTAGCCCCACGCGGTGACCGCCGCGTCGTGCATGGCGCCGTTGAGGGTGACGTAGAGCTTGACGTCATACTCGAGGTCGCTGAGCACGGGTCCGGTGCCGCCGATGCGGCGCTGGAAGAGCGGATGGTCGAGCACCGCGTTGGCGATCTCGTTCCAGTGTCCGGGCGGCGTGGCCGAGGTCGGGCCGTCGGCCCAGAACTCGGAGAGGCAGCGCGCCCAGTCGCCGCGCTTGACGACGTTCGGCGCGTAGGGCTGGCCGGTGACCGGGTTCAGCGCGCGGCCGTGGCCGTCGTTGGTTCCGACGGTGTTGTTTCCCATCGCCGCGGGCGAGATGTCGATCAGCACGCCGTCGTCGGGGGTGAGCATGCAGGACTTGACGAGGACATCCTCGTGCCCGGCGCGGTAGGCGGCGTCTCCGACGCCGTTGAACTGCGCGGGAGCGGGAGCGTCGAGGTACACGCCGCCGCGGGAGAGGTCGCGGTCCGACGCGGTGAGCGCGAAGGTGCGCACCGAGCCCCAGTGCGGGGCGAGCTTCGACTGCACCGAGCCCGGGATCGCGTTGCCCTTGCGGTCGAAGGTGTGGCTGAACGCGAGCGGCTGCCAGCGGTTCAGGTCGTTCACCTGGATTCCCGGCAGGTCGAGGATGAGCGGCGCGTTCACCGGCGCCGCGGAGCCCGCGGGCGCCGCGTAGTTGTTCGCCTCACGCGAACCGTCGTCGAGCTGCGAGGCGAGGAGCTGCGCGGCGACGCGGTTGCCGACCGCCGCGGGCGAGTTGCCCTCGGTGGTCACGACGTCGACCGAGTAGCCGAGCGCGAACATGCGGGCGTCGAGGTAGCCGCGGATGAGCGCCGCGTTCGGGCTCGCGGCGAAGCGCTGGCGCATCACGCGGTAGGCGGCGTACGAGACGGCCTCGCTCTGCGCGGCCTCGGGGTCGGCGGCGCTGATCTTCTCGTGGAAGAAGTAGCCCTGCGCGTCGGCGTCGAACGCAGCCCAGGCGTCGTACATCGCCACCGAGGTGTGGAACAGGTTGCGTGCGTGCACCGGAGGCCGCGGCGTGTCGCGGCGGATCGCCTCCAGCAGCGTGTCGTCCCACTGGCGCGCAACCGACTGCTGCGCGGAAGCGAGGGTGGTGGTGGCGGAGAGCACCGCCATCGCGAGCAGGGCCCGCGACGCCATCTTGATCGAAATGTCCATGGGGGTCCTCAGATTTCTCGAGGCCTCAGGCATCCGCAGGTCCCAGCCGCACGCGAGTCCTTCAATCCGGGCGGAACGGCACGTTCGTCTCGTGCCGGACCGCTCGCCGCATGAGGGCGTGCGGAATCCCGCGTGGGGCACGCGGAGGTTCTCGCACACGGTCATGCGCATCGCGCGCTGAGCGTGGGCCTGCGGATGTCCTTGGTCGTCCAAGCGGTCAGTTCGTCCGGGCGTTGCTTGGACACTGCGTTCAAGTCGCCCACTGTCGCTGTCATAGAAGAGCCGTCTTGACATGCGACAAATACATGCCCGTGTGCAAACGCATCGATCGGATCGCACAATTTTGTGCGGCGAAACATGGGCAAAACGCGCGATGCGGCCCCCGAGGGAGCCGCATCGCGACGTAAGTCGTTGTGGTGTCTGGTCGGCGCGCGCCGCGCTCGTCAGCCGCCGCACGCTCCCCAGGCCGAGAGCATGATCGCCAGATCCGGCGCCGTCACCACGCCGTCGAGGTTGAGGTCGGCGACCGGATCGGTTCCGCCCCAGGCGCCGAGCAGCATCGAGATGTCCGCGCCGCCGACGCTGCCGTCGCCGTTCAGGTCGGCGGGACACGCGGGCGGCAGCGGCTCGAAGAGCGCGAGGGCGCGGGTCTCCGCGCGCTCGGCGACCTGCGCGCCGAGCACGCGGCCGGGGAAGTCGTCGAAGTCCGGGTGGATGCCGCCGTAGATGCGCGACTGGCCCGAGTTGTCGGCCGCGTCGTAGTAGGTCGCCCACTGGAAGTCGAAGGTCTGGCTCGGTCCGTCCTCGAACACCAGGAACTGGCCCTGCGTGCAGGTGTAGACCGCCATGCCGCCGGGGAAGTACTCGCTGCCGGTGAGGCGCGTCATGACCTCGGCGCCGGCGCGGCTGTAGGTCGAGTGGCCCGAGACGTAGCCGGGGAACGGCGGCGTGACGAAGGTCGGGCGCTGGTACGAGGTCCAGTTGCCCGCGAGCATCCAGACGACGCCCGAGTGCTGCGTGGCCGGCACGGCGGGCGCGCCGGGCCAGCTGAGCGCCGCGATCTGGCCCTCGTAGCCCGCGAGTTCCTCGTGGCGCTGGCCCGGGGCGGTGGTCGCCTCGGTGATGAGCTCGACGACGCCCGGGGTGAGGTGCAGTCCGTTCGCGTTGAAGTTCGGCAGCGCGGCGTCGCTGCACTGCCCGCGCTGCGCCATGTACCGGATGGCGCCGATCGGACGCATCGTGTCGTAGTGGCCCTTGACGCCCCACGCGGTGATCGCCGCGTCGTGCAGGGCGCCGTTGAGCATCATGTACATCTTGACGTCGAACTCGAGCGCGCCGAGCTCGGGCCCCTGGCCGCCGATCCGGCGCTGGAACGCGGGGTGGTCGCTGACGGTGTTCGCGATCTCGTTCCAGTGGCCGGGCGGCGTGGTCGAGTTCGGACCATCGGCCCAGAACTCGGCGATGCAGCGCGTCCAGTCGCCGCGCCTCACGAGGTTTGGCGCATACGGCTGGCCGGTGATCGGATTGAGCGCACGCCCCGCGCCCGCGTTGGTCCCGAGCGGATTGTTGCCCATCGAGGCGGGCGAGATGTCGATCAGGACGCCGTCGTCGGGCGTGAGCGTGCTCGAGACGTGGAGGACCCCCTCGTGGCCCGCGCGCCACGCGACGTCACCGACGCCGTTCAGCACGGGCGGCGGCGGCGGGTTGAGGTACACGCCGGGACGGGCCGGATCCATGTCGGCGGGCTGCAGGCCGAACGGCGTCACGAAGCCCCAGAACGGCGCGACCTTGGCGGGGAAGCCGCCGGGGATCACGTTGCCGTTCTGGTCGACGAAGAAGCTGAGCGCGAGCGGCTGGTAGCGCGTCGGCACGATCACGGTCGGATTGAAGGGCAGCGCGACCACGAGCGCGGGATTGAGGTCGGGATAGGTGCCGGGGTACGACGCGTGGTCGATCTCCTCGTGCGAGTTGTCGGCCAGCCCGCGCTGGATCACGAGCGCCGCGATGCGGTTGCCGACGGCGGCCGGCGTGTTGCCGACGACCGTGGTCACCGCCGGCGAGTAGCCGAGCGCGGTGAGCTGCGCGTCGAGGATCGTGTTGATCGCGGCGACGTTCGGGCTCAGCGCGAAACGGTGCTTCATGAGCCGGTATGCGGCGTAGGAGATCGACTCGTGGCGCGCGGCCTCGACGTCCTTCGCGGAGAGCTTCTCCTCGAAGAAGTACGGGCGGACGGTCGCGTCGTAGGCCGCCCATGCGTCGTACATCGCCACCGAGAGGTGGAAGAGGTTGCGCGCCTGGACCGGCGGCCGCACCCGGTCGCGCTTGATCGACTCGAGCATGGTCTCGTCCCACGAACGGGCGACCGAATGCTGTGCGAACGCCGCATCTGCCGCGAAGCAGGCGATGCATGCAGAAAAAACGCCAACCACCGTCGTCCTCGCACTGCTCATGATTCGTCCTTTCATGAACACGCACCCTGGTCGGGGGGCGATGCTACTGAGCAGGAGCCGCGCCACCACCACTGAAATGCTCAAATCGCCGTGAATGGCGGCAATTGGGGCAGGAGGTCCGAACGTCGTCCTCGGGTACACTCCGCGCCCCGCCGCGTCGTCTCTCAACACCATGCGACGAAATCCGCGCGGCATGCAGCACCGTCACGCAACAGGACCGCGCATCGTGAGCTTCGATCTCGCCGAGCTGATCTCCAGGAACGCCGGGCGCGAGGGCGCGCTCCACGCCGACCACGTCAACCCGCGCTTCGCGACCGTGCTCCGAACCATCGGATACGACAACACTTACACCCGAGCGAGTGGCGCGCACCTGTGGGACGCGCACGGGCGGCGATACCTCGACATGCTCGGCGGCTACGCGGTGTGCAACTTCGGGCGCAATCACCCGACGATCCGCAAGGCGCTGGAGGACTACCTGTCGCTCGAGCTGCCGACCATGGTGCAGTTCGAGGCGCCCCTGCTCTCCGGCCTGCTCGCGGAGGAACTCAAGCGCCGGGTCGGACGCGGCCTCGACTACGTCTTCTTCACCAACTCGGGCACCGAGGGCGTGGAGGCGGCGATCAAGTTCGCGAAGTGCGCAACGAACCGCCCCGCCCTGCTTTACGCGCCCAAGGCCTTCCACGGACTGTCGAGCGGTTCGGTGTCGCTGAACGGCTGCGAGAGCTTCCGCGAGGGGTTCGCACCCTTCCTTCCGGAGTGCCGCATGGTGGCGTTCAACGACCTCGCGGCGCTCGAGCGGGCGCTCGCCGCGCGCGACGTGGCGGCGTTCGTGATCGAGCCGATCCAGGGCAAGGGCGTGAACATCCATGCACCCGGCTACCTCGAGGCGGCCGCGCGGCTCTGCCACCGCCACGGGACGCTGTTCGTCGCCGACGAGGTGCAGACCGGGCTCGGCCGCACGGGATCGTTCCTCGCCATCGACCAGGAGGGCGCGGTCGAGCCGGACATGGTGGTGTTGTCGAAGGCCCTGTCGGGCGGATACGTGCCGGTCGGCGCGGTGCTCGTGAAGCGCGAGGTGTGGCGCAAGGTGTTCTCGTCGCTGGACCGCGCGATCGTGCACTCGTCGACCTTCCACCAGGGCGCGATGGCGATGGCGGCCGGACTTGCGGCGCTGGCGGCGTACGACGAGACCGACGCCGCCGAGAACGCGCGCCGGATGGGCGCGCGCCTCAAGGACGGCCTCGAGGCGATGAAGCCGCGGTTCGAGATGCTCAGGGAGATCCGCCAGCGCGGGTTGATGATCGGCATCGAGTTCGGCGCGCCGAAGTCCCTCCTCCTGAAGGCGAACTGGGCCGCGACGCACGCGATGGACAGGAACCTGTTCGCGCAGGCGGTGGTGGTGCCGCTCATGGAGGATCACCGCATCCTCTGCCAGGTCGCGGGCCACAACCAGGATGTCGTGAAGCTGATTCCGCCGCTCGTGATCGATGACGCCGACGTCGACTGGTTCCTGCGCGCGTTCGAGGAGGTCATGGTCGGGCTGCACAGGCCGACGGCGACCGTCGGATTGCTCGCGCGACTCGGGCGCAACGCGGTATTCGGTGGCTCGCAGGAAGCGAAGGCGCCGTGATGCAGCGGCTGGCGGCGCTCGTGACGGCGCGACCGCGCGCGGTGCTGGCGATCGCGGCGGTGCTTGCGGCGCTCGGCGCGTGGCTCGGCGCGTTCCAGCTGCGGATCGACAGCGACACCGACTCGCTCATCCTCGAGAGCCGGCCGTACATGCGCGCGTACCGCGCGTTCCTCGCCGAGTTCGGCGACCTCGAGGGCGCGATCATCGCGGTCGATCCGAAGGGACACGAGCCGGAGGCCCGCGCGGCGGTCGACTTCCTCGCCGAGGCGCTCGCGCGGTATCGGGTGTCGGCGTGCATCACGCCCGAGGAGCAGTGGCGGCTCGCGAGCTGGGCGGCGAGCGACGCGGAGCTGGCGGCGATGGCCGCGGCGGCGCCGGCGATCGCCGAGATCGCGGCGGGGCGCGAGGGCGACCATCCGCTGGTCGCGCGCGAGCTCTCGAAGCCGCGGGAGCGCGAGTACCTGCGCGCGCCGGGCGGCACGCTGCTCCTGGTCGACGTGCGGTTCGACAAGGAGTTCGGGCAGACCGAACCGTTCCGCGCGGCGGTGCTCGAGATGCGCGCGCGCATCGACGAGGCGCGGGCGCGCTTTCCCTCGGTGGAGATCGGGCTCACCGGCAAGCCCGTGCTGCAGCACGACGAGATGACCACGGCGACCGCCGACATGACGCGCGCGAGCATCGCGTCGCTCGCGGTGATCGTGGTGCTGTTCGCGGTGGTGTTCCGCGGGGTGCGGCGGCCACTGCTGGCGACGATGGCGTTCCTGATCGCGTCGGCGTGGACCTACGGCGCGGCGGCGGTGCTCGTCGGCCGGCTCACGCTGCTGTCGATGGTGTTCATGCTGGTGCTCGTGGGTGCGGGTCTCGACTACGGCGTGCATGTGGT
>Ga0079300_10000515_pt1 | contig 14555 bp, 12 predicted proteins | sample Wag4_2014_7_11_FD_74799 | JGI IMG/M metagenome (GOLD analysis project Ga0079300, IMG submission 74799) | Fresh water microbial communities from Ohio, USA - Utica-2 Time Series HT 2014_7_11 | ecosystem: Environmental > Aquatic > Freshwater > Water tank | place: USA: Ohio | collected 2014-07-11
GAAGTTGTCTGCCCCCTTGATCACCCTGCAACAGAGCAAACTCCTTGGGGTAAAGCTGTTAGCAAGAAAGCCCAAGAAGGCGGCGGTTGGCTTACATGGGTGTTTGCAACTGACAACATCTCAACTATTGAAGAGAAGTTCGGACGCACCGCAATCGAAGGTCACCGCACACGCCCGGACGGCACTGATCTGAAGTGGAAGCAAATCGGAGTTAATGAAATTACTGACTCTCGCGAACTACCATTTTTCATTCAATGGTTAACCTCAGATCACCCATCACAAGATGGAAAAGCAGTAGCTGCAATTGAGAAAATAACGATTGCCGACACCGATCACTTGGCAGATTCATGGTTTAAGACAGAAATTCTCGATGGATTAAGTGGCGCCAATATTGAGTTTATTGACCCATCAGCAAATGATGGCGAGTCGGGGATTGTTGCAGTTGATCTGATGACGCCAAGTGGCGTTGTGAGACTGGATTAAATAGGAAACTGAAAGAGTCCAAGTTGCCGATCAAAATTGCAGCAAATGCATCTGTGTCTGATGGAGCCAAGATTTCAGAAAACGCTTCAGTATGGGATTTTGCTCAGGTACGCGAAGGTGCCGTTATTGGCGAAAATTCAATCGTAGGTAGTTATGCCTACATTGATGCACATGTTCAAATTGGAAAAAATTGTAAAATTCAAAACAGAGCACTTATCTATGATCCAGCCATAATTCATGATGGTGTGTTTATAGGGCCGGGAGCAATCCTTACAAATGATAAGAATCCACGCTCAATTTCAGGCTCTGGCGAAGTAAAGAGCGCCAAGGACTGGGACAAAGTTGGAGTAGAAGTGCTCCAAGGTGCTGCAATTGGATCAGGAGCAATTTGTGTGGCACCAGTCAAAATTGGCCAGTGGGCTTTAGTTGGTGCAGGGGCAGTAGTCACGAAAGACATTAAGGATTTTGCCTTAGTAGTCGGAAATCCAGCTCGCCAAGTTGGATGGGTCGGTAAGGCAGGCAAACAACTCGAAACCGTGGATGGTCAACATTTTAAATGCCCAGTTCTTGGCACTGAATTTCAAGAAATTAATGGAATTTTGGTAGAGGATTAGGGAATGAAATTAATCCCCGTCGCAAAGCCAGAAATAGGCAAAGCTGAGCGTAAGGCTGTTGACCGAGTTATGCGGTCGGGGCTGCTGGCCCAAGGTCCCGAAGTGAGTAGCTTTGAGAAGGAATTTTCAAAATTAGTCGAAGATCGTGAATGTGTTGCTGTTAACTCGGGCACCTCAGCACTTCATGTCGCATTGCTTTCACTTGGAATAGGGAAAGGTGATGAGGTTATTGTCCCTTCATTTACCTTCGCAGCAACAGCAAACTCGGTTGCACTAACGGGTGCTACTCCAGTATTTGTTGACATTGATCCAATCACATTTTGTATCGACCCAGTGGAAATAGCGAGGGCGATAACCCCAAAAACAAAGGCTATTCAAGTAGTCCACCTATACGGTCTGGCTGCAGAAATGCCTGCAATTATGAAGATTGCCAAAAAATATAAATTGTTAGTTATAGAAGATGCAGCTCAAGCACATTTGGCCAGCATTGAGGGCAAACCTGTTGGATCCTTTGGTGATGCCGCTGCTTTTTCTTTTTACCCAACAAAGAATATGACTTCTGGAGAAGGTGGCATGATCGTCTTTAAAGATTCAGCTGCGGCACGGACCGCACGCCTTTATCGCAATCAAGGCATGGAAAAGCGCTATGAAAATGAACTAGTTGGTTTTAACCTTAGAATGACAGATATTCATGCTGCTATTGGTCGTGTGCAACTTTCTAAATTACAAGAAAAGACGCTACGCAGACAAGAAAACGCAGCTTATTTATCTGAAAACATAATTAACTCAGTTGCCGTTCCGGTGACCCCGAAAGGCTATTCACATGTCTTTCACCAATACACCATTAAAGTACACGGGAACAGGGAATCATTTGCGAGCAAGTTAACTGATTTAGGTGTTGGAAGCGGAGTTTACTATCCGATTCCTGTTCATGAGTTGGCCGCATTCGGAAAAAAGAAAAATTTGCCTAATACCTCCTTGATTTGCAAGCAAGTTCTTTCTTTGCCAGTACACCCTGCACTCTCGAAAAAAGACTTAAAAAATATTGTTGCTGCGGTTAACAAAGTAAGTCATATTTAGTAGATGCCAAATTTAAAAGCTGCACTTATCGGCCTGGGTGCCATGGGAAAGAATCACGCCCGTGTCTTAAGGGCACTACCTGAAGTTGATCTTGTTGCCGTATTTGACCCTGCTGCTGTTGCAGGAAATTCAGATTTGCCTTTAGTTTCTACTCTTCACGAATTGATTGAATTAAAACCTGATTATTGCGTGATTGCGACACCCACATTTACTCACGAAGAACTTGCAATCACACTTGCAGACTCCGGCATCAATATTTTTATTGAGAAACCAATCTCGACATCCATAGAATCTGCCAAAAGAATTATTTCCTCAGTCGAGAAAAATGGAGTAATTGGTGCAGTTGGACATATTGAAAGATTTAATGCAGCACTAATTGAGGCAAAGCGAAGAATCCAACTAGGTCAGATTGGTGATGTTTACCAGATTTCAACAAGACGCCTGGGTCCGTTCCCGGCCAGAATCACTGATGTCGGAGTGACAATCGATTTAGCAACCCATGATATCGATCTAACAAAGTGGATTGTAGAATCGAACTATACGTCAATTTGCTCACACTCAACTGTTCGGTCAGGACGAGATAACGAGGATTTAGTGACAGCCGTCGGCAAGCTTCAAAATGGAATTTTGGTAAGCCACAATGTTAATTGGCTTAGCCCACTAAAAGAACGCAAGACAATTATTACGGGAGAAAAAGGAACATTTGTAGCCGATACACTCCGCTCGGATCTCACTTTTTATGAAAATGGGAGCATAGTAAACACCCAAAGAGAAATAGCACACTTCAAAGGCGTCACCCAGGGCGAGACAACCATTTTTGCATTCGATAAACCAGAAGCCCTCTATGTGGAACATTTAGAGTTCATAAAGTCGTTGAACAGAAAAAAATCTGACTCCGTGACACTTCAACAAGCCTCAGAAACAATACGTATTGCTGAAGCAATTATTGAAAGCGCTCGTTCAGGAAAATCAGTGGAGCTATGAATATTTGCGTAATTGGGTTAGGAAAAATAGGATTGCCATTAGCTGTTCATTTTGCAAAAATGGGCAACTCAGTAATCGGTTCCGACATCAACGAAGAAACTGTCAATCTAGTAAATGCAGGTATCGAACCTTTTCCAGAAGAAGAAAACCTCCAAGAATTCTTGAGGGAGGTCGTTGACGGACATAATCTAATTGCAATGACAAATAATTCAATTGCCGTTTCTAAATCTGAAGTAATTATTGTAGTAGTGCCGCTCTTTGTAAATACTGATGCTACCCCCGATTTTAGGGCTTTGGATTCAGTTACTAAAGATATTGGAAAATCAATTAAAAAAGGAACCTTGGTTTCATATGAAACAACTCTTCCAATCGGTACAACAAGAGAAAGGTTTCTCCCTGTACTCGAAGAATTATCTGGATTGAAAGCAGGAATAGATTTTAATCTCGTTTTTTCACCCGAACGGGTATTAACAGGCAGAGTTTTTTCGGATTTAAGAAAATACCCAAAAATTGTTGGTGGAATCTCAACTTCTTGTACAAAGGCAGGTTTTGATTTTTATTCAAACGTAATTGATTTTGACCTAAGGGGTGACTTACCAAAGCCAAATGGTGTTTGGGAAATGGATTCGAGCGAGTCTGCGGAATTCGTGAAATTGGCAGAAACAACCTATCGGGATGTGAACATTGGACTTGCGAATCAATTTGCAAAATTTGCAATCGATCGAAGTTTGGATATCCATGCGGTGATATCAGCCGCAAATTCACAACCGTATTCTCATATACATCAGCCTGGCATATCTGTCGGCGGGCATTGCATTCCGATCTATCCTCAGTTCTACATATGGAATGACCCTATGGCAACCATTGTCGCAGCTGCCCGCGATGTAAATAAAAGTATGCCCGCATTCTACGTTTCCAAACTTGAAGAAAAAATTGGGAATTTAGAGGGGAAATCAATTCTCGTTTTAGGTGTGAGCTACCGTGAAAAAGTGAAGGAAACGGCTTTTTCTGGTGCATTTGATGTTCGGGACTCACTCATTTCCCGCGGGGCAAAACCTTATTTTATCGATCCTCTGTATTCACAAGAAGAACTAATGGAACTTGGATTTGATTCGACATACAATGATGCAGAAATTGATGGGCTAATTCTTCACACGAAGCATCAAGAATTCTTAGAGTACGACTTTCAGAGGCACACGAAAACCCCTGCAGTCATAGATGGTCGAAATTTTTTAGAAGGGTTTACAAGTTTTGAATCTGTAAATCGAGCACCCAAGGATCAATATGACAAATAATGCTGACTCCGCAAATGCTGAATTCTGGAATTATCTCTGTGGAACCAATGCAGCAACATATATGGGTTTCGATTTGGATACAAAAGAGGGTGTAGGGCAATTTGATGCCTGGTACTTGGATTGCTACCCATATTTACAAGATTACATTGACAACACAATCAAAAATGCCGAAAATTGTCTTGAAATCGGGATAGGACTTGGAACCGTTTCTCGTTACCTAAGTCGTAATCTAAATAAATTATCGGCGCTCGATGTCGCCCCCCAGCCATGTATTTTTTTACAAAAGTCTTTAGAGGGAGAAGACGTAAATCTACACACAATCAATAAATCAGTACTCGAGGGAACAATATTCGACAAAGACGGGGAGAAATTTGATTGTGCAGTTGCAATCGGCAGTTTACATCATACTGGAAATCTAGAACTTGCTTTAGATAATTTGATAAATTCTGTAAAACCTGGGGGAAAAATTCTCGTGATGGTTTATAACGAATTTTCTTTCTATAGATTTAAAAAAAATCCTTTAAGGTTCATGCGACGTTTGACCAAATCCAAATTTAGAATAAACCATACGTGGAGTGAACATGAGGGCACTGTCAGAGCGGTCAACGACGCTAACGACCAGGGCATTGCGGCCCCTCACACCGCGTATAGCAGCAAACGCCTATTCACCTCCCGAACAGACTCAAAATGGAATGTAACTTCTGAAAATTTATCTGACTTTATGTTATTCGATAGACACATAAGTAGAAAGAGTCTTTTAAAGTTTGCAAAATTTTTTGGCGGTCTAGATCTTTACGCAATCGGAGTTAGATCACAAGATTCCGATTCGAGATTAGATTCTTGAGCGCTTCATTACAGTTTGGTAAAAATGAAGAATGAATAAAGTACTTTTAATCTCGAGAGTACCTCAAAATAATGCTACAACGATAGAAGATCATGTCAATGCAATAGTTGAATTGTCTTCTCATGAAGTTAAAAATGTGGATGTTAATGATCCAAATTTGAAAATTGAAATTTTAAAAACGGACTGCATACTTCTCCACTATTCAATCATTGCCTATCCATACAGAGGCGATCACATTGTAAACAGCGCCTTACGCCTTCAGATTAGTCGAGCTGGCAAACCCGTGCTCCACATGGTTCAGGATGAGCAAAGAAATGTCCTGGAGAGATTTCGATATTTTGAGGCTCTGGGAGTAAGTCATGTATTTTCAGTTGCCAAGCAAGAGGTCTTCAACTTAATGTATTCGGCCAACCTCCGTAGCTTTACCGTGAGCACAATACTTACTGGCTATATGCCTATGAATCTAGCTGGGTATAAACATTCCGAATGGGATTATCGATCAACGGATATAGGTTATAGAGCTAGACGACTTCCAGAGTGGTACGGTCAGCTAGGATTTACAAAAAGCAATATTTCAGATCGATTAAATGAAATGCAAAAAAATCAAAGCATGGTAATCAATGCTAGCTGTGAAGAAGATGATCGACTCTATGGGAAAGAGTGGATCGATTTCTTGTGTGATTCAAAAGTTGCAGTGGGGACAGAGTCAGGTTCTTCAACAATTGACATGGACGGTCGCTACCTTGAAGAGTGGCAAGCCAAATCGAACATAGGAAGTCATAAAAAAATCGAACCGATAGCGGCAAATTATGCTGCTATTTCTCCTCGAATTTTCGAATACGCTGCCGCAAAATGTCTGATTGCGTTAACGCCGGGAGAATATTCCGGAGTTTTATCTCCAGGAGTGCACTATTTTGAACTACAACCCGATCTTTCAAATTTCGAAGATTTAGTTACCCTAATGAATAACACAGAAGAACGAAATCTTATGATAGAACGTTCTTATAAAGACTTAATTTTAAATCGTAGTTTTGGGTATGAGCAAATGGTGCGTGAAATAGATACGCAAATTGACTTGCGCCTGAAAAACATAGAGATTTTGCAGTCTTCAGACCAACCAACTCCGAATATTACATCTAGCGAAGTTCGAACTGAACTGTTAACAACGTCAGATGTTCCAATAACTTTTCTAAAAAAGTTGATTTCGAAATTGAAGGCCATAAAAAGCAAAATCATTAGTTGGGGTTTGTCTAGACGGGGACTTACCAGAGTTATACTTCGCTCAGTCTTTCGAATCTTACGAAAGGCGTGGACAGCTAGACCTATAAATTTCATTAAATTGTTATTCACTTCAAATTTTAATGTGAGCAGCGAGTATAAAAAAATCTTTAGGATAACTCGAAGCATCTTCACGAGCGCACGGCTCATTCCAGACTTAGAATTAATAAGAAGTGAGGCCACGATTCTTTCTCACCAAAGCGAAACTCTAAAATTACAGCAGACTCGGGTTGGCTTATGGATTTCATGGCCAGAATCTCTTGATCAGAGTAGCCCTCTTAAAGAACACCCAAGATTAGACAACGTTCATTTTCCAGACACCCATGGCGTATGGTTCACCAGGAGTGATTTTTCTGAGGTAAATAAACCACAGCAATTGCGGTATCTATCAAGATACTACAAACGAAATAAAATTAAAGCTCTTAATCTAATTCAGATTTACTGTGAGCCGTTGAGCAGGTAGTCACATATTGATTTCAAGCTTTTTTCTGCCGAACCACCATTTCCAAGAAAATCACTCTTGTCTCCTTTATTTTGACTTGTCCAATCCGCGGATATCAGATCACCAGATGGATCTAGTTGATTCCAGCCACCGACCAGTGTTTCAGACCATTCAGTTTCATTGCGAAGCGTCAGAGTCGGGGTTCCTAGTATGTATGCCTCTTTTTGAATTCCACCCGAATCAGTGACGACACCCGAAGCCTCACTTATTAATTTAATTGTTGATAGGTAAGACTGCGGGGGGGCAATCTGAATGCCAAGCTGGTACAAATCAATACAATTAATGCGACACTTTTCTACAATCCGTGGGTGGGCGGCGAAAACAACATGGATTGGCGATTTGGCAATCTTGGTTATTAGATTCAAAAGACGTATTGGGTCATCTGTATTCTCAGCGCGATGAATCGTACAGAAAATGTAACTAGAATTTGTCGACAAAGAATTACTCTTGTCGTTTTTGATCATACTCTGCGCCATCAAAGTTGAGTCAACCATCACATCTCCAACATTGACAGACTTGATTCCGAGACCTTCATTAACTAAGTTCACCATCGCAGTATCTGAAGGAGCTAAAAGCAAATCGGACAAGTGATCGGTAACTATACGATTTATCTCTTCTGGCATTTTTCTATTAAAACTTCTGAGACCAGCTTCTAAGTGCGCCAGAGGTATTTGCATTTTTGTAGCCACCAGGGCTGCCGCAATCGTTGAATTAGTGTCACCATACGCTAGAACTACATCTGGTTTTCGTTCTAAGAATGCATTCTCTAACCCAACCATCATGTCAGCGGTCTGCTGGGCATGAGAACCTGAACCGACTGCTAGGTTTAGGACTGGGGCGGGAATTTTCAGTTCATCGAAAAAAACTTTTGACATCACGTCGTCGTAGTGTTGACCCGTGTGAACAATTTCGTGCTCTACGCCCTTAGGGATAGCTCGAGAAATTGGAAATAGCTTAATAAATTGGGGCCTTGCACCCACCACACTCACAATTTTCATAGTCGAAGGCTATAGAATTAAGTGTGCAAATAGCGATAATTGAAGCTAAATATCCCTACAAAATGTCTTATTTAGATGAATGGCTCGAGGCTTGGAGGTCATTTGCAGACTCCTCCGAAGTATTTAATGTATTAAAGGATTCTGAAATTAAATCTCTAAAAAGATCAATTTCAAAATTTGATTTAATAGTGGTTTTGCACTCAGTAACTGCTGATTCAAATAAGTGGCTGGATGATCTACGTGAAACTCTCACGAGCCGTATTTGCCCAATGATTTTGTTTGTTGGCAACGAATATTCAAACCCCTGGTTATCAATTGAAGTGAGGTTGAAAAACATTGCAAAGGTCGCTCCTGAGATAATTGCAACCCAGCTTCCTCAAAAATCTGGAGATTTTTTGTACGAAGGAATCAGTACAAGAATTGTAGAAACTCCACACGCGTTACCTTTAAATCGCCGATCGCATGTTGACTTGACAAAAAGAGAAATAGATTTGGGGTTTAGAGGCTTTGATTATCCGTGGTTTCTCTTAGACTCAGAACGAAACAAAATCTTAATGGATGTATCCAAGTTGTATTCTTCCCGGAATCTTACTGTTGACATCTCTACAAAAGAAAGATTAGATAAAGACGATTGGTACAGTTTCTTACGCAGTTGCAAAACAACAGTGGCGAGCGAAGGTGGTTCAAGTTATATTTTTAGAAATGATGAAGTATGGTTTGAAGCACTTCGCTTCCTAGAGACCACTTCCTCAAAAAAATTATTAGCAAATGATTTTCCTGGGGCAAAAATTTTGCGCACCTTGCCCATAAATGTCAAGAAGAATTTGCGGAGTATCGGAAAAATTGTTGGTAAAGAGCAAGGCGCAACATCAATACTGCCGCCCCCCATCCTGGAGGAAGTCTTAACAAGAATTAATGTTGAGGATTATCAATTTGTTTCTGGCAAAGCCCTTACCTCCCGACATTTAGATGCAATTTTTTGTGGCACATGGCAGATTTTGACTCCCGGAGATTACAACGGAGTTTTGACCGCTGGAATTCATTATTCAGAATGGGATGCGAATAATCCTCTTTCAGTTTTGGAAGAAGTAGAAGAAGCGGTCCACAATGGTAAATCAAAACGCGCGTATGAAGAATTAATACAAGAAAATTCGCATCGAAGTAGAATTATCAAACTTTTAGATAGACTTCAATCATGAAATTTGCCTTAATGAAAAAGGCGCTCTAATGTGCGGAATATCAGGCTTTATGGGAAATGTGGCAACCCCCGGAGCCGCAAAGAAATTTGAGACTCTGTTTTCAAAACTAGCTCACAGGGGTCCTAACGGCAGCGTCACTTGGTCTTCAAGCGGTTCAAAAGCACCCTTTTTTACCTTTGGGCACCATCGTTTAGCAATTAATGACTTAGGTGAAAGGGCTAATCAACCATTGGTTGGACCAAGAGGTTCCCGATTAATTGTTAACGGAGAAATTTATAATTCACCACAAATCAGGCAGAAACTCTCGAACTTCCATTTTCAGACTTCTTCGGATTCTGAAAGCTTGCTAGCCGTACTCGATACTTTTGGGTTAGAGGGCATGTCAATGGTCGATGGCATGTTTGCCTTTGCCTACATTCCTGAAGATGGGAATGCCTTATGGCTTGGGAGAGACCGGCTAGGTATTAAGCCACTTTATTGGTGTAAAGATTCCGAGGGAATTTGGTTCTCATCAGAAGCTAAACCACTTGCACAATCTTTAGGCAAAGAGTTGGATGAACAAGGTTTTGCCGAATGGAGTATTTTTCAATTTCAAGTCTCGGATAGAACCTTCTATAAGGACATCAGAAGTGTTAAACCAGGCACAGTGTTAACTATCAGTGATGGAACGATCAAAACTAGGACATATTGGAACATGGAAGATCATCTTCCAACTCAAAAACTAGATGAGATAGACCAGGAGTCTGCAGTAGAAGCATTAAAACTTCACTTCAACTCCTCAATAAATTCACACATGCTTTCTGATGTACCAATAGCAACTCTGACCTCGGGCGGAATGGACAGCTCATGGGTATCAAGTATTGCCTCGAGGAATGATGTAAGAGAAGCATTCATCGGCCGATATCCAGAATCAGGTTTCGATGAATCAGGATATGCAAAATTGGTAGCTGAAATGTCCGGGTTAAATTTAAACATTATCGATATCAGCGCACAAACTTTTTTTGAAGGTCTAAAAAACTTTGGTAGGCATATGGACTTTCCGGGCGCTGGGCCAGGCGCTATAGGGCAATTCCTGGTCGCACAGAATATTGCAAAAGATTTTCGCGTTGTGCTTTCTGGGACAGGAGGTGATGAACTCTTCTTAGGCTATACACGAGATAGGTTCCCACTAATTGCTATGGGTCTCTTGGAAGCATCCAATGGCTCTGGGAACAAGTGGCGCGAAATTGCTGGTGATATTTCAGGGTTAGCCGGGTACGGACAAATGCATAAGAAGTTTTCCAAATGCAATGGATTCATTTCACCGATAGAAGGATTTATTGGAATTACACAAAGATCTGATTTAGAGTCAGGCCTATTTAAAGTTTCTCGAGAAGCGCAAACGGCGGTTACATCAGAATTAGTTTCATTTATTGCTCCAAACGGGGTTGATTCTTTATCTGAATTACACAATTCTTTGTTGCGGTATGAAGTTGGAAAATTCCTTCCGAGTTTGCTGCAAGTGGAAGATCGAGTAACCATGTCATGCGGACTTGAATCGCGCGTCCCCTTGCTTTCGACAGGGATATTGGAATTTATGCTCTCACTTCCGCTCGGTGTGCGAATGAGCGGGTCTAGACCCAAAGACCTTATGAGGGCCGCAGCTGTCAATGATCTCCCGCCGGATGTCTTGGACCGAAAGGATAAGATGGGATTTCCAGTACCTTTAGATATTTGGGCTAGAAATCAGTCAAAAAAAGAAGTGACTGGACTAATTTCACAGTTGCGCGCGCGTAACTTACCTTACATTCGGAACGAATTGCTAGATAATGTCCTTCTGAATCCCGACCTTGGGAATAGAAATTTGTGGGCTGGACTTACTTTAAGTACTTGGCTTAACAACTTTGAGAGTTAGGAGATTGCTATGAAGATTCTAGTTACTGGAGGTGCGGGTCAAGTTGGTTCACATGTTGCGGAACTCCTAGCCGCTCGAGGTGATCAAGTCGTTTGTCTCGACAATTTGGCAACTGGACGCGAATCACATATTCGCGTCTCGGATAATTTGTCTTTTTTAAATGGATCAATTGCCGATCGATCAGTTTTTAACAATCCTTTTGGTAACAACGAGAGTGCTGATGTTGTAGTACACGCAGCAGCGTCTTATGCAGACGGTAATGCTTGGGAAGAGGATTCAAGAACTAATATTTTGGGAACAATCAATTCACTTCGATATGCCAAGGAATCAAATTCTCGATTAATTTACTTCCAAACAGCGCTTTGCTACGGTTTGAATCCAACCATTCAGCCGGTGCCATTGGAGTACCCAAGAATTCCAGCACCCACAAGTTATGGGATATCAAAAACAGCTGGTGAATTTTACATCGAACAGAGTGGCATTGATTTTGTTACATTCCGATTAGCAAACATTGTCGGCCCAAGAAATCTTTCTGGTGCGCTACCAATATTCTATAAAAGACTCTCTACTGGCCAACGTTGTATGATTGCCGAAGCTAGACGCGATTTTGTCGATGTCCGTGACTTAGCGTCAGTTGTAGTTCAAGCCGTCGATGGTCGGGGCAATGGGGCGTATCATTTTTCTTCAGGGAAGGACATTTCAATTCTTGAAGTGTTCAACGCGGTAGCAAAAGCTTTGAAACTTGATCCAAAGCCAGAATACGATAGAGCTCCGAGTCTTGGAAGTAATCCGGCAACAATTCTTTTAGATCCAGCAAAAACTTATGCAGATTTTGACATGCCACAGTTAACTGATTTTGAAGACACAGTAGAAGCAGCTGTCAAGTATTACAAGGAATTTGGTGTAGACCGAGAAGTAACGCATCTAAAGGCAGCTAAATCATAAGATGCGCATCTGTCTTGTTGGTGGCTTGGGTACTTTAGGTGGAGATATAGTTGACGCTTACAAATCTAGGCACGAATTATTAATTATTGATGATGGTTTAGAGTCTTGTTTAGCTATCGATGATTTACCACCAAGTGTTGCAGTTATTTCTGCCAATGTTGCCCATCAGGAACACTATAAGGAAGCATTAATAGAATTCACCCCGGAAATGGTTATCTATCTGGCTACTACAGTTTCCCCCGACCAAAAAAGAGGATTCGAAAGTGTTTTAGGGTTATCAAATATATGTGAAATTGGTTCGATGACAAGTAACTTCCCAATTCTGTACATCCAATCATTTTTAACCAGAGATGTAAGTAAACCCGTAAATTCAAATTCACCAGTTTCACCGGGTGAAAGTTATGGGACATGGAAGATGGCCGGCGAATACTTGTTACAAGCCTATTCGGGTAAGAAAACTTCGGTGATATTAAGTAGCGTAGTGAGTCCACGAATAAGTGTGGGTGCTATACCAGCATTTACAAAACGAATACTTGCGGGTGAAGATCTGACGGTAACTGATACCTACAGAGATTATCTAACTCCCGCTGACTTTATTCTTTTTCTAGATGCTGCAATTGCCCTTGACACTTGGCCAAGTGAATGCGTTGTAGGCAGCGCTAAAGCAATCAGTACCAAAGAAGTGGCAGAGTTTGTAGCAGAAGCACTTAATGTTTCCCTGGACTCCTTCAACTTAACGGTAAATCCACCAAAAAATACTGATCCTAGATATGTGATATTTGATATTGAAGATACAGAAAAAATATTTGGATGGAAGCCGGTGGGAAATATCTATAACGCTATTGAGTCATGTGTAAACACAATCAAATCGTCTAACCAACAGTTACGCTTACACCACTAAGGATGGTCCTAATGAATTCTCTTGTAGTTGGCGGAGCAGGTTTTGTTGGATCTTGGGTAGTAGAAAATCTGCTGACAGAAACGAATGGCGAGATTTTTATTGTAGATAATTTGCTTTCGAGTGAAAGATCTAACATTTCCTCTAGCTCGCGCGTGCATTTTATTAATGGCTCAGCCTCAGATGAGAAAATACTCAATCAAGTAGATATTCAACTGAATAAAGTGTTCCACCTTTCCTGTTTTCATGGAAACCAAAGTTCGATAGAAGACCCTTTAATGGATCTTGAAAATAATATGAAACCAACTTTAACGGTATTGAATTGGGTAGAGAAGAAAATTCCTAGCGCACGGGTTGTATACACCGGAGCTGGATGTGCGGTAGCTCCAAAAACGTGGGATGCGCCTACCGGTGTCCCTGAAGTTGATGAAACGCCGTTGCTTCACGATAGTCCCTACTCGATCAGTAAAGTTACAGGCGAAATGTATGCCAAATATTTTGCAGATCGACGTGGTTTAGATGTTGTCCGAGTTCGATTTCAAAATGCATATGGTCCGCGAGAAATTCTTGGAGCCGGTGAATGGAGGGGTACCATTCACACGATTTGGCGAAATGTGATTCCTACTTTCATCTGGAAAGCTTTAAACAATGAGGATCTGACTTTGTATGGAGCAGGAGAGAGTTCACGAGATTTTGTTTTTGTAGATGACTTAGCTAAAGGTGTGATTGCAGCGTCAAATAATGGAGTTAAGGGTGATGTATACAATCTTGCTTCTGGGCAAGAGTTTTTGATTAAAGATGTTGCAAGAAAGATAATTGACTTCTCGAACAGTGAAAGCAAATTAAATATTGAGGGAAGACGAGATTGGGATCACAGCGGGCGTCGTTTTGGTGACCCAACTAAGAGTGCTAAACATTTAAACTTTATTACTTCGACTGAGTTTGATTTTGGACTTAAGGCCACAATCGAGTGGACTAAATTGAATTTTGAACACATTCAAGAAACGATAAATAAGCATCGCCACCAGATCAGCGAAAATAAATGAGAATTTCGATAGTTTCGCCCGTCTTCAATGAACAAGGCGAGATTGCTGCTATGGAAAGTTAGTAATTTCTTCCCAATTAGGTTACAAATTAAACTGTATGGAGTAATACGATTTGGTTTACAAGAATTATTAAAATTATTGTCATTGTTGTATCTTAAAAAGTAAAACTTCTTGTACTAATTTTGCAAAACTCCTGCAAAAAGCATTTGATTGGTGATTTTGACCAGTAACCTATTTTAACGCTGTTCAGAAAAATATATTTGGTGGCTTGGGCCGGGATCGAACCGGCGACCTAACGATTTTCAGTCGTTCGCTCGTACCAACTGAGCTACCAAGCCAACAAAGATCTTGCTAGCAGTTGCCCGCTAGTATGCGTGGCACACAAATAAATTTGCATACAACACCAAAACCTTTGCGACCCGGACGGGACTTGAACCCGCGACCTCCGCCGTGACAGGGCGGCGCGCTAACCAACTGCGCTACCGGGCCTTAAGA
>Ga0079300_10000518_pt1 | contig 14470 bp, 10 predicted proteins | sample Wag4_2014_7_11_FD_74799 | JGI IMG/M metagenome (GOLD analysis project Ga0079300, IMG submission 74799) | Fresh water microbial communities from Ohio, USA - Utica-2 Time Series HT 2014_7_11 | ecosystem: Environmental > Aquatic > Freshwater > Water tank | place: USA: Ohio | collected 2014-07-11
GCTACTTTGATGACATCCATGTTGTGTTCTATTACCAGGACTGTATTTCCTTTGTCTACCAAAGTTTGAAGCACACCTAAAAGCTGTTTAATATCGTCAAAATGTAGACCAGTGGTAGGTTCATCAAGTATGTATAAGGTTTTTCCAGTGTCTCGTTTGCTCAGTTCGGTAGCCAGTTTTACTCGTTGAGCTTCTCCACCACTCAAGGTGGTGCTGCTTTGACCCAAGGTAATATATCCCAAACCAACCTCTTCCATGGTTTTGATTTTACGGTGAATCAATGGTATGTGCTCGAAAAATTCTACCGCTTGTGATATGGGCATGTCTAGCACATCAGATATGCTCTTTCCTTTGTAGCGGACTTCCAAGGTTTCTCGGTTGTAACGCTTGCCAAGGCAAACATCGCATTCAATTTCTACATTGGGTAAAAAGTTCATTTCAATCACCTTTCGGCCACCGCCCGAACACTCTTCGCACCTTCCACCTTTTACATTGAAAGAAAATCTTCCAGGTTTGTAGCCCCTGATTTTTGCCTCAGGATGGTTTGCATATAGGTTTCTGACCTCTTGAAATACACCTACATATGTCGCAGGATTACTTCTTGGGGTTCTTCCTATGGGACTTTGATCTATTCGGATGACTTTGTCAATATGTTCTAATCCTTTGATGGAATCGTGTTCCAATACTCGGTAATGAGATCCGTAAATTCTTTGGTGTGCAAGAGGATAGAGGGTCTCATTCACCATGGAGGATTTTCCGCTACCGCTGACCCCAGTAACACAGACAAAAACTCCCATTGGAATTTCTAAGTCAATTCCTTTTAAATTATGTCCTCTACAACCCTTTAATTTGATGCTATCAGACCATTTACGTCGTACACTCGGAACGGCAATTTGTTCCTTTCCAGCCAAATATTTTGCGGTTGTAGTATCAGATTTCAAGAAATCAGATACGGTTCCACTGGCAATGATTTGTCCGCCTTTTTTACCTGCGTATGGGCCAATTTCAACTAACCAGTCACTGGCTAACATCATGTCTTTGTCGTGTTCTACCACAAGTACAGAGTTGCCTAAATCACGTAAATCTTTCAGACTTTGAATCAATTTTTCATTGTCTCTCTGATGCAAACCAATAGATGGTTCGTCTAAAATATACAATACGTTTACCAGCTTGGATCCTATCTGAGTGGCCAATCTAATTCTTTGAGCTTCACCTCCAGAAAGAGTTTTTGCAGGGCTATTCAAGCTCAAATATCCCAGTCCAACACCAACCAAGAAAGACAATCTCGATGAAATTTCTTTGAGCAATTCTGTTGCAATGCTCTTTTGTCTCTCTGTTAACAGCGGTTCTACCTGCATGATCCAATCGTGGAGGTCAGAAATATTCATGGAAGACAATTCCGAAATATTCTTATTACCAATCTTAAAATGCAACGATTCTTGCTTCAATCTAGCACCTTGACATTCCGGACATTTAACTTCGTGAATGAATTCCTCAGCCCACTGTTGCATTCTGTCATCGTCTGACTCGAAATAGGAATCTGAAACTATTCGAATTACACCTTTAAAGGTGCTTTCGTAAGTACGGCCTTTGTTTTCGCCACTATTGATTTTGATTTCAATAGGATCTTCAACCCCGTATAATACGGCATTTAATTGTTCCTTCGACAAAGATTCAATAGGGTCAGCCAAACTGAATTTGTACATCTGCGCAATGCTCCGCAATTGCTGGAACGTCCAATTTTCTCTCAATTCACCAACTGGAATAATGCCTCCCTTGTTTATGGATAGCTTAGGATTAGGGATGATAAATTCAAGATTTACCTCAGATTTAACCCCAAGGCCTTCACAAGTTTTACATGCACCATAGGGCGAGTTGAAACTAAACGAATTAGGTTGTGGTTCAGCATAGCTCAAACCCGTTTTTGGATCCATCAAGAACTTAGAAAAAGGGTAGGGAATGCCTTTTTCATCAAGTACCGTCAAGTAACCATCGCCCACCTTTAAAGCAGTTTTAACACTATCGTTGAGCCTTTGAGGCGACGCCGACTTTACTTCTAAGCGGTCTATAACAATGTCAATATCGTGAATTTTATAACGGTCAAGTTGCATGCCGGTCGTGATATCCATCACCACGCCGTCAACATATACCTTATTGAATCCGCGTTTTTTAATTTGCTCAAATAAATCTCTATAATTTCCTTTTCTACCCTTAATAACAGGGGCACAAAGAGTGATTTTTTGGCTTTCGAAGGACTTTAATACAGAATCTTGGATTTGCTCTTCTGAAAAGCGAACCATCTTCTCACCGCTTAAATAACTAAAAGCTTCACCGGCTCTTGCATAAAGTAAGCGCAGAAAATCATAGATTTCCGTAACGGTTCCAACGGTAGATCTAGGATTTCTTGAAACGGTCTTTTGTTCAATGGCAATTACTGGGCTTAACCCTTTAATTTTATCAACGTCAGGGCGTTTCATATTGCCCACAAATTGACGGGCATATGCTGAGAAACTCTCTAAATATCTGCGCTGACCCTCAGCAAATATAGTGTCGAAGGCTAGCGAACTTTTACCTGAACCAGATAAACCGGTAAAAACCACCAAAGATTTGCGTGGAATTTCTAGCGATACTTCTTTAAGATTGTGCTCTCTTGCTCCAATGACTTCAATGATGCCTTTTTCAGGCCCAGGAGTATGGATGTCTTTCTGGAAATCCGACATAAACCGCGAATTTACAACAATTACCAGCTTCCGCCGGCACCCCCACCATTAAATCCGCCACCGCCGCCAAATCCACCGAATCCGCCTCCGCTGCTTCCACCAAAACCTCCATGTGAATTGCCTCCACCGAATCCACTTCCCCAGAAGAAAACAGGAGGGCTGTAAAATCCTCTACGAGAAAATCCGCCACCGCCGCCTCGACGAATGAAAATGAGGTAAAAAAGAATGAAAAACAAGATGGGAATTACCGCATATGGAAATTCTTCCTTCTTTTTCTTTTCCCGGGTTTTTCCTTTGAAATCTTCCCTGACAGTGAGAGCTAAAGCATAAACAGTGTTTCTGATGCCGTTGAAATAATCGCCTTTTTTCAACCCTGGAACAAGTTCTTTTCGTCCAATTTCACCAACAACGCCATCGGTAAGCAAACCTTGAGTTTGATCAGCGGTTGCTATGTGGTATTTTCGGTCATCAATAGCAATGTAAACAAGCACTCCGCTGTTCAATTTTTCGTCACCAATCTTCCAGCCTCGAGCTATAAACATGGCCCTATCGAAGACATCAACACCATTCAAAGATTTTTCAATAACAACGGCAATTTCAACACTGGTAGAATCAGTGAACGGCTTAAGGAGTTCGTTGTTTAAATAATTTTCATCATCTGTACTCAGAACATCAGCGTAATCGTTGATATAATTGTAATATTTTGGAAGTTTTTGCTGAGCAAAAACCACGTGATTCAACAGAAATAAACAGCTAAGAAGAATAAAACGCATTCAAATATTTTAAAAAAAGCCACGAGAACTGGTTACCTCATTGGAAAGTTCATTTGGATTTTCGGCACTCGGAGGAAAATGTTTTGACAATTGTTTACCAACAACTTCAACTCCTCTCACAATCCCATCATTGAGATTATTACTGTGAATAGTTTCAATGATTTCTTCTTTAACCGCTTCCCAAAATTCGGCACCCACTTTTTGGTGAATACCCTCATCTCCAATAACTGCTATCTCTTTTGATTTTAACCTGAGAAAAACCAGAACGCCATTTCTACTCTCCGTTTTGTGCATCTGAAGTTGGTTAAATACCGTTTGGGCTTCTTCAAGTAAGGATAATTTTGAGGGACACGTAGTGAAATGCACCCTGATTTCTGCCGACGTGGATGTTTCGACTTTCGCAATAGCCTCGCTCACCAACGAACCGTTGATTTGTCCAGCAAGCGAAAATTTGCGTAAAAATGGAAACATTTTTGACATAATCTTATTTTAATATTTCAGACATATCAGGCGCTTTTTCATTGCCTTCGTCTGCCTTAAATCCATCTTTCTTTTCGAATCCAAATAGATTGGCAAAAATGTTGCTTGGGAATCTGCGTACTTTTTTGTTGTATCTCATTATAGCTTCGTTGAAGTCTGTGCGAGCAGTGCTGATTCTATTTTCTGTACCTGCAATTTCATCGTTCAATTTTGCAAAATTCTCCATGCTTTTTAAATCAGGATAGCGCTCAAATAGAACATTGATGCTTCTGCTGTATGCGCTATTAAGATTGTCTTGAGCTTGTTGGAATTTCTGTAAGTTTTCAGGAGTCAATTGATCAGGAGTCAATTTAATTTCTTTTGCGGCAGTTCTGGCTGAGATTACATCTGACAAAATACTTTTTTCAACTTCAGCCGATTTCATGGTTGTCTTGGCTAAGTTTTCAATCAAATCACCTCTTCTTTGGTACTGTGTTTCCACGTTGTTCCAAGTTTTTTCAACTTCAGTGTCAAGATCAACCAAACCGTTGTAGCTAGAGCAACTGTAGGTAACCATCGTGAATATTAAAGCGATGATTCCAATAACTAAGTAATTAGGCTTTTTCATTTTGTTCAATAACTCCAAACTTACGACAAAAATGGTTTACCCAAGATTGATTTACTTCAAACAGATCAATTTTTTCGTTCAATTCTGTTTCCATAGAAGTAACTCCTTTATCTACAATACCGCAAGGAACAATATGACTAAACATTTTTAAATCTGTGTTTACGTTTAAGGCAATTCCATGCATAGTAATATATCGACTGCTTTTAATACCAATTGCTGCAATCTTTCTTTCTGAGGACGATCCAATGTCCACCCAAACACCCACTCGGCCTTTAATAATACCTGCCTTAATTCCAAAATCACTCAAAACTGAAATGATGCAAGACTCCAATCCTTCTACATATGCTTTTAGCCCCATTCCCAGTTTCTCTAAGTCTAGAATAGGATAAACCACTAATTGCCCTGGTCCGTGATAAGTAATGTCTCCTCCACGTTCAATTTCATAAGTTTCTGCGCCCATTCCTTGGAGCATTTCAGGGGTGGCCAACATATTATTTTGTTTTGCATGCAATCCAAATGTATAAACATGCGGATGTTCAACGCTGATACAATGGTGAGGCAGGTCGGCGCCTGTCTTCTTATTTTCAATTAACTGCTGAAACAATTGTTTTTGTTTATCCCAAGTAACGGAATAACCTTCATTCGTTAATTTGTGAAAAACGCAAAAATCCATGCCACAAAGTTAATACTATCCCTAGGAACCAAAGAATCACTCAGGTATAATTGCAGGAACAAAATAAAGTAGGATGCACTTGAATAATCAATTTTGGGGAAGAATGGGAGAGGCCGAGGCAAAAGATTGGTTGATTTCAAATGGACATGAAATCATGGAACAAAATTGGAGAACGGGTAGATTGGAAGTTGATATTATCTCAATGTACAACAGATGCTGTCATTTTACTGAAGTTAAGACACGATATGTAAACAAACCATATTTGAGTTTGGCTCTTCCTGAAATTCAACAGTTACTCGACCGACAATTCACATTGAAAAAACAGGATAACCTAAAATCAGCCATTAGGAACTTTAAAAAAAATAATCCACAACTAAAAAGGTACCAAATTGATTTTTTGGCAGTGGTTTATTTTTCCTATGGAAAATATATATATCATTTCAAACACCCTATTTCATGTTCTTCTCACACTAGTTATTCACAAAATACATCTCATTTTTATGACAGATTTAACCATGTACCACACTTTTAAACTTTATTTGCAAGCGAAAATGAAACGTCTCATTCTGTTATCCATTGCCTTTGCAACAACTTATTTTGCTCATGCTCAACATGTTTGTGGGTCTGACTTACACCTTAAGAATATATCTAAAAAGCATCCTGAGTTACGAATCTTGGAACAAAACAGACCGGCAGAAATAGCCGAATTTCAAAGAAATTACAAAGCCCTCCAAAAAAGAGCAACAAAATATACCATCCCTGTTGTTTTTCACGTGGTGCACACCAATGGCGATAATAATATTTCAAGAGATCAGATTCTTGATCAAATGCGAATATTAAATGAGGATTTCAGCTTCAAAGGCTCTACCATCTCAAAATTAAGAGAACCCTTTAAAAATGTTGTAGGATCTGCTGACATTGCCTTCGTTCTCGCCTCTGTTGATCCTAATGGCAAATGTTTCGACGGTATTAACCGGGTTGAATCAACCGTTGGTTTACAAATGGATATGGAGGATGAACCTGTAAAAGATTTGGTTTATTGGGATTATAAAAAATACCTAAATATTTGGGTGGTAGACAACATTGTTGCTTCAACAACCGGCACCGTTCTTGGTTATGCGGTTTTTCCAAGTTCCGCAAGGTTCACTAAAGATGGAATTGTTATTAGACATGATAGAGTTGGCACAATAGGAACAGGTGAAGCAGAAGATATGGGACGAACTCTTACTCATGAAGTAGGGCATTGGCTAGGATTGTATCACACGTTTCAATCTGGTTGTGATGGTGGAGATTTTTGCGATGATACCCCTCCAGTTGCTAGCACCTTTACAAATGCTGGTTGTCCTTCCAATGGCAATTCTTGCAGCAATGATAATCCCAACCTTCCTGATATGTGGGAGAATTTCATGGATTATTCAAAAGGGAATTGCATGTCGGTATTTACTTTCGATCAAATTGCCATTATGCATGGTGAGTTAAAGAGTACTCCTCGTTCATCAAATGTTACAGCCGCTAATTTAATTGCAACGGGAGTTACCAAATCGTCAGTCGCCCCAACAGCAGATTTTAACTCAAATACCCGTGTGATTTGTGCAGGTAGTCCCGTTCAATTTTTTGATTTAAGTTGCAAAGGAGCACCCACAGTAAGAAGTTGGACCTTTACAGGTGCTTCTACGCCTTCTTCTTCAGATGTTAACCCTACAGTGATTTACCAAACGCCAGGAGTTTATTCGGTTTCCTTGCTTGCACAAAATTCAAAAGGAACAAATTCAGTTAAAAAAGATAATTACATCACAGTATTACCTAAAAATGGCTCCTTGATTCCTAATTATGAGGAAGGTTTTGAAGGTGCAGATCCTGTTAGCCTTGGATTTAATCATCTATCCCCATCACCTTATCAGTTCGCGGTAACCAACAAAACAGCCTTTACAGGTTCTAAATGTTACATGGCCAATATTGCCACGAACAGCACGAACGTAGGCAACCTGTATACTTTCGTTACTCCTAATGTTGATATGACCAAAATACCTGGTGGTACAGGGGGAAAAATGACGTTTTATTGCTCATACACTCAACCAAATGCTAATGCAACTGAAATTCTTCGTGTCTATGCTTCAGATGACTGTGGTGCAACTTTCAAGAAAATTTATGAAAGATCAGGAACTGCACTTTCATATGCCGGAGCCTCTTACGCATCCAATTGGGTACCATCTTCACCAAGCCATTGGAAAAGACACGGTATTGGAAATTTAGACAACATTGGATTTGGTTCAAAGACCAATGTGATTTTCAAATTTGAAATTCAAAGTGCAGGTGGAAACCCAGTATACATAGATAATATCAATATTGGCCAATGGTTTGCCGGTGAAAGTACCTTAGAAAAGGAAGGATTTAAATTTCAATTATTTCCAAATCCAGCACAAGATTTTGCTACATTTACAGTAAATTCATTAACTCCAACACAAAGTGCCACTTTAGCGTTATACGATTATTCTGGGCGAAAAATTCAAGATATTTTTCAAGGAAGTCTAAACGTAGGAATTGAAGAATTTAAAATAGAAGCACCCAAAAACACACAAAACGGAATCTATTTTGTTAAACTGACTACAGAAACCGGTACCTATTCAAGAACAATCATTTTTTCAGCTCAATAATTTATTTCCATTTTATGAAGAACCTCGTAATTGTAGAGTCTCCAGCAAAAGCCAAAACCATTGAAAAGTTTTTAGGCTCTGATTTTAAAGTTGTTTCCTGCAAAGGTCATATTCGTGACCTTGTTGACGGTAATAATGCCATTGACATCAACAATGGTTTTCAACCCCATTATGTTGTTTCTGATGATAAAGTTGAACTTGTTCGAGAACTAAAAAAACTAGTAAAATCATCAGAAGTTGTTTGGTTAGCAACGGACGAGGACCGTGAGGGAGAAGCAATTTCGTGGCACCTTTACGAAGAGTTGGGACTTAGAAAAATCCCAACAAAGCGAATTGTATTTAATGAAATAACCAAGCCCGCAATTCTACGTGCAGTTGACAATCCAAGGGATATTGATCAATTTCTAGTAGATGCTCAACAAGCTCGAAGAATATTAGATAGAATTGTAGGTTATTCTTTGTCTCCCGTTTTATGGACGCGTGTCAGAACCGGACTCAGTGCGGGTCGTGTTCAATCAGTGGCCGTTAGATTGGTTGTTGAACGTGAAAGAGAAATCAACGAATTCAATACTACTGCAGATTTTAAAGTAAGTGCAGAGTTTGAAACATCTAAAGGGAAAAAATTCAAGGCCGATTTACCACAGCGTTTCAAAACCAGTGATGAGGCGAAGGCATTTTTAGAAACATTAAAAGGCGCTAATTACCAAGTCAATACCATTGAAGTTAAACCAACCTACCGCAATCCAGCACCCCCGTTTACTACTTCAACACTGCAACAAGAAGCCTCTAGAAAACTAGGTTATGATGTGTCTCGTACCATGCAAATTGCACAGAAACTCTATGAAAACGGGCACATCAGTTACATGAGAACTGATTCTGTTAACCTCAGCGGTACAGCCATTGAAGGTGCAAAGAGTGAGATTCTGTCAGCATATGGTGAAAAATTCTCAAACCCACGAAATTTCAATACAAAAACTTCAGGGGCTCAAGAGGCTCACGAAGCCATTAGACCTACGTATTTCAATAATCATTCTGCAGGTTCTAATCCTCAGGAAAAAAAATTATATGAATTGATTTGGAAGCGTGCAATCGCCTCTCAAATGTCACGCGCAGAATTGGAGAAAACGGTTGTTAATATTGGCAACAACAAGAACTCAAGCATATTCAAAGCCGAAGGTGAAGTGGTTAAATTTGAGGGATTTCTTAAAGTTTATCTAGAAAGTACCGACGATGAGAATGATCAAGACCAAGAGGGCATGTTGCCTGCTATGTTTGTTAATGAAGCATTGGTTAATCATTCAGTAGTAGCTACAGAGAAATACGATAAACATCCGCCAAGATATTCTGAAGCAGCGTTAGTTAAAAAACTAGAAGAACTAGGAATTGGTAGACCCTCAACATATGCTCCAACCATTAAAACGGTTCAACAAAGAGGGTATATCCAAACGGAATCGAGAATAGCTCAACAACGATCCATAAAAATCCTTACTCTAAAAGGAACTGAATTAACGGATCAAGTCATCAAAGAAAATCATGGGGCTGAGAAGAATAAGTTATTTCCAACAGATATTGGAATGCTGGTAACTGACTTCTTGGCGAGCCATTTTTCTGAGATTATGGATTATGGATTTACCGCAGCAGTGGAAAAGGAATTCGATGAAATTGCCGAAGGACTAAAAAGCTGGCAAAATATGCTTGAAGAGTTTTACGGTCCTTTCAAAACAAATTTACAATCGGTTTCAGAAACAGCATCTCGCGTAAACGGAGAAAGAATTTTAGGAGTTGACCCCATCAGCGGAAAAACAGTATTGGTTAGAATGGGTCAATACGGCCCAATGGTTCAGTTAGGAAGTAGAGAAGAGACAGAGACTCCCGTATATGCTAGTTTATTGTCTACGCAGCGATTAGAATCTGTAACTTTTAGTGATGCTATTCAATTGCTCTCTGTTTTGAACAATGGTTTTGATTATAAAGGAGAACCGGTGGTAGTGGGTAATGGACGTTATGGCCCATATCTAAAACTAGCCGATAAATACATCAATCTACCCAAAGAAATCAATGTAATGAGTCTAAATCAAGATTCAATCATGGAACTTTTGGATGATCACTTTTCAAAACCAAGCCTACCTTTAGACCTAGGTGTTTATCAAGATAAAAAGGTGACTGTAGGAGCTGGTAGATTTGGCCCTTATGTTAAACACGGCAATTTATTTGCAAGTATTCCAAAAAATCAAGATCCTTTCCAGATTACATTAGAATCAGCAATTGAACTTATTGCGAAAAAAGCCGAAGCAGATAGTAAAAAAATCTTAAAAACATTTACAGAAAATGAAGATGTGTCTGTTCAGGATGGTAGATATGGTCCATACATCAAATTTGGTAAAGAGAATATAAAAATGCCTAAAGGGATGGCAGTGGAAGATGTAACTTATGCTGTCATTCAAGAGTTAACAAAAGATTTAGTTTCTAAAAATTCTAAATCATCAAAAACGGCATCTAAGTCAACGGCTAAACCAGCCACCAAAAAGAAAGTTGCTACTAAAAAGGCAGTAAAAAAATAATTTCATTAGATAAATGGAAAAAAATGAACTGCATGCTCTGCTGAAACTTTTGGATGATTCAGATGAAGAAGTAGTTCAAATTGTTGAAAATAAACTTCTTGAATCTGGAGATGAAATTTTGCCTGATCTTGAAGAGGCCTATTTGTCAAAACAGTTTGAGGATTGTTCAAATCAAATTGAATTAATACTCAAACTCATTCAAAGAAAAGCGCTTCATTCTTCAGTGAATGATTGGCTACTCGATGAACAAAGAAATACCCTGCAAGCCTGGGTATTGGCGAGTAGGGTTCAATATCCGGGATTGAGCGAAAGTCTAATCAAGGCCCATTTGAATAGAATAAAAATAGATGCTTGGGTAAAACTATCTGGTGTTGAAAATCCATTAGATCAAATTCAAGTTTTAAATCATGTGATTTTCAAAGAATATGGATTTACTGGCAACAATGCACAGTATCATTCTCCTGATAATTCATTAATAACTCGGGTGATGGAGACCAAAAAAGGAAATCCAATTTCATTGGCTATGCTTTATTTGCAAATCGCCAATAGTTTGGGAATACCTTTATTTGGGGTTAACCTTCCTCAACATTTTATTTTAGCCTACGGAAAATTACATTCTGACATGAAAACCAATGGCTTTTATAACCCGGAGGACATCAATTTAAGAAATTTCAACGGCAAAGTGCTGTTCTATTTAAATCCATTCAGCAAAGGACAAATCTTCGCAGAAGAAAGCATAGATGCATTTTTGAAAGTGATTAAAGTAGAAAAACAAACTCAATTTTATCAGCCTTGCACTCCAATTGACATCTTCAAAAGGGTACTGAGAAATCTACATTTCGCTTATGGTGATCAACATGACAGTGAAAAACAACATGAAATTGAGGCACTCATGAAGATAGTGGGTATAGGTTCTGAAATTTGAGTTGGCGAACCCAAGGAAAAATACGAAATTTGTACTTTAATTCCTATGGCAGAAAAACCAATCCTCGTTCCCAAAATGGGTGAAAGTATCAGCGAAGCAACTGTGATTCGTTGGTTGAAAAATGTAGGTGATCACGTTGCTAAAGACGAACCACTGGTTGAAATCGCTACAGATAAAGTAGATAACGAAATCCCTAGCACCGAAGAAGGTATTCTGACAAAACAATTATTCCAAGACGGAGATGTTGTAAAAGTAGGTGAACCTATTGCGTTTATTGATGCGGAGGGTGTAGCTGCTAGTTCGACAAATTCCACCGTTCCTGTTGCAGAAAGTACAGCCACTATTGTGCCTGAAACTGTAGCAGAAGCAGTAAATGTAATAGAAAATCAAGTTCAAGCCGCTGTTGAACAAGCCATAAATACTATAACTAAAGGTTCAGGCTCAAGATTTTACTCTCCTTTGGTGATGAATATCGCATCGCAAGAAGGAATTTCCTTTAATGAGCTAGAAAAAATACCAGGTACGGGACTTGAGGGTAGAGTTACTAAATCAGATGTTTTAACTTATTTGAATAACAGAAGCTCCGTTGCCATTCAAACTCAAACTCCTGTTGTTGCTGCTACTCCAGTTGCAACTCAAGTTCAAACAACACCAAGCCAAACACCCGCAACAAATAATCAGCTGCCCGTAGCTAAGTCTCTCGATAACGGAGATGAAATCATTCAGATGGATAGAGTACGCAAACTTATCGCTGATCATATGGTGATGAGTATGCATACTTCCCCACACGTTACAAGCTTTGTTGAGGCGGATGTCACCAATTTGGTGAAATGGAGAGATAAAGTTAAAGATTCGTTCAAGAAGCGCGAAGGACAAAACATCACTTTTACCCCCATTTTCTTGTGGGCCATTTCTAAAGCCATTAAAGATTTTCCGATGATCAATGTTTCAGTTGATGGAGATAAAATCATCAAGAAGAAGTCTATCAATATTGGAATGGCTGTTGCTCAAAAAAATGGAAATCTAATCGTTCCAGTAATTAAAAATGCTGATTCGATGAATCTATTAGGTTTAACCCGAGCAGTCAATGAACTCGCAATAAGAGCGCGTGACAATAAATTAAGTCCAGATGAAATCCAAGGTGGTACCTATACCGTTACAAACGTAGGTTCTTTTGGAAATGTATTTGGAACTCCTGTCATCAATCAACCCCAAGTGGCAATTATGGCCGTGGGTGCTATTCGAAAGAAACCCGCTGTACTAGAAACTGAACAAGGTGATGTTATCGCTATTCGACATATGATGTACCTAAGTCATAGTTATGACCATAGAGTGGTTGACGGTGCGCTAGGTGGTATGTTTGTTAAAAAAGTAGCAGACTACCTAGAACAGTGGGATAGCAATACTGAAATTTAAGAAGATACGGGCGAAATGGAAGTCAAACTCTCTCGTTTCGCCTCGTTATTGGCCGTATTGTTCTGCTTTATTTCACTTTTACATATTCTAGATGAAGTTCTCCCTCCGATAATTAAAAATATGGAGGTAGCTAAAACCGATTTGGCTTTAGATTTAGAAGAAGAAATTAAAATCAATAAACAGCTCGATTTTTCTCTCGTTTTAACTGATCAACTTACCGGTGAGGTCATTCAAGTGGAAGTGGATGAAGCTACCTACTACAGAGTAGTGCCCGGACAAATGGCTTACGTTTATTTAACGCCCATTTATTTAAAAGCTCGCTTTGCATTGGAGAGCAACAACATGATTTTTAATTCCATAAGCCCATTTAAATTTAGGCCGCCCTTTCAAATCAGTCATATTCTGTTGCCAATTCTTGTTTTTGGATTGTCTATACTCGTTTATAAGTCACACAAGTTTGAGGTAAAACTAGCGCTATTTCTGTTTACCACCATCATTTCAATTATTTTGCAGTGGCTTTACAAATGATAGATCAGATTAAAAGTACTTATGTGAAATTTGAGGCTCAGGTCTATGCACTCGCTACAATTTTAGCCGTTTTTTGGCATTATTTATTCCCAGCGGAGCTAGTTGATACTGCCGAATATCTCAAAACTGCATTGAGCTGGATCTCAACCGTTCAAATCTCTGATACTCCTTTGGCGGAAATGCGACGATCCCCGCTTTATCCGGCCCTATCGTATCTTCAATTTCCATTAACTGCCTCACCCGGCATCTATTCGCTTAGAATCATTCAATTGATAGCATCTCTGTTTATTCCGGTTGTTATTCACCAGATTCTCCAAATTCTAAATGCTGAAAAACATTTCAGAGTAGTTTTAATTTTATTGATCAGTTTCCCACTTCAATTTTATTACACGGCCCTTGAACTTCCCGATATATTAGCGCAATTATTGTTATTGATATTATTCAAACAACTCCTTCAAAAACAAAATACTGGTATTACTGTGGCTTTTTTGATTGGATTGAAGCCCATTTTCTTCTACCTACTATTACTGCCAGTGATTCAATTTTTACTGAAACACGATCGCAATTGGATGAAAATGATGTTTCCATTTTTCTTTTTCGGGGGATGGATATTCTTTAATCATCAAAAATATCAACTGCCTACATATACCTCCATGGGAACCACAAATTCCTACTACTATAATAGAAAAATACTGCTTAATCAGGTAATGAATCCTGAATGCATGGATTCTATATTCTCGGCAGAATCAAGATTTATACAGCATAACATCAAAGAGAATAGGGTGGTTGATTCATTTTTGACGGCCAAAACCCGAGAATCAATCACAAGATTTCCTATGGAATATGCATTTATTCATTTAAAAGGTTCTCTGCAGACTCTTTTAGATCCTGGGAGATACGATGCTATGGTTTTTTGGAATTGGCCTAAATCTTCTGGATTTTTAGGCGTTAATGATGGGAATCCGCAAAAACATAAACGTCCCATGTATGAGTGGTTGTACATAGCGATATTCGCTTTAATTGGATTATTGAAAATGATGGTATTTATGGGGTCAATTATAATTCTTTCAAAAAAGAAGGCTCTTAATCATGCAACTTTAATGATTTTAGGGGCATTTGTGTGCTATCTTTTG
>Ga0079300_10000519_pt1 | contig 14461 bp, 15 predicted proteins | sample Wag4_2014_7_11_FD_74799 | JGI IMG/M metagenome (GOLD analysis project Ga0079300, IMG submission 74799) | Fresh water microbial communities from Ohio, USA - Utica-2 Time Series HT 2014_7_11 | ecosystem: Environmental > Aquatic > Freshwater > Water tank | place: USA: Ohio | collected 2014-07-11
ACAGGAGTATACTTCATCCGCATGACCAACAACGGTCAATCAACTATGAAGAAATTGGTTGTAAACAACTAATCTTAAGATTGATTTCATCGAAAAGTCCCGAGGCAACTCGGGACTTTTTGTTTTTTATATGTTAAGTGAAAAGAGTCTAAAATAGATATCGATTTAAATCGTTAATTTTGAATACCATGTCATTGTTCAAAGGACTGTCAAAGGAGTTTCAAGTTGGTAGTTTAACAGCTATCGCAATCACTATTTTGATTTTGGGTTATAACTTTATGAGAGGTAAAGACAATCCATTCAAATCGGGTAAAGATTTAACGGTGTTTTATGATTCTACACCAGGTTTAGGCATTGGAACCAGTGTCATGTTTAATGGATTGAGGATTGGGCAATTAACAAAACTTGATATCACTGATGGGCATAAAATTGAGGCCATTTTTGAAATATCCTCAAAAATGGATATCCCTAAAGATTCTAGAATGAAAATTGAAACGGAAATTTTTGGAGGACAAAAAGTAAGATTGGTTTTAGGGAAATCAACTGAGTTTGCACAAGATGGAGATACCTTAATACCCATGTATGCAGAAGATAAATTCAGTGCTATCAATGATCAAATTGTGCCATTGGCATCTAAGGCCGATTCCTTGTTGACGTCTATGAATTCTTTTTTTAAGAGTGAAAGTTTGAATTTGGCGATTGACAGATTGCCATTAGCTGTGCAGCAAATAAATTTGCTTTTGCAACAAACTCAGTCATTATTGGCTGCAAATAAAGAGGTTGTGACTCACACCATTGGAAACGTTGATCGTTTTTCAAATAATTTTGACCAATATCACCAACGAATTAATAATTTATTAATCAAATTAGATTCATCAACTTCTGGTTTGGATGAAGTATCATTAAAACATACCGTCATGGAAATTGATAGTTTGACTAAAGAGCTAAATAAAATTACCATACAAATAAACAGTGGAAATGGGACGGTTGGCAAAATGATCTATTCGGACTCCCTTTATAATGCGTTGAACAAAAGCTCAAATGAATTGAATAAGGTATTGTTAGATTTGAAGAAATATCCTGAAAAATACATTCCAATACCCGGAACAAAAAATCAACGTAAAAAAGCTAAAGAGTTGAGTCTGAAGGATTCTGAGATTTGGAACTGAAATATTCGTAAGCTATAATCATCCATAGCATATACAAATAATTATAAAAGAAATCTTCAACGGGTATAGTTCCTATTCGAACACCTAAATTTTCAGTGTTGTTGTAAATCAATACGGGAAGTCCTGTTAGTTCTCCATTTATAAAGTACATGGGTAAAAGCGCAACAATCCAGGCAATGAATAAATGGGCTGAATATTTTCTAAACCATTTTCTATTTAATAAAAATATGCGTACTAAAGTAACCGTAATTAATCCAAATGTTACTGCGGTGTATAATTTGTCTATATTGAATACAAAAATCCCTGCTGAAAATATCATCATTGTAAAATGTGACCAATTACCCCATTTGATATTTGACAGGTTAGGGAAGTAGGCTTGCAAACAACGATAGATGAAGAGACAAGCATAGGGAACGACCAAGAAAAATAAATATTCTTCCAACGGTAGATCAAAAAAATAGTTTCCTAGTAAAAATCTATCGTTGAATTCCCATATCCCATTTTTTGTGAACCAAATATCCCATAAAATATAAAGGAGAGAGGTTATAGCAACACTGAATCCTAAAAACTTATACGACTTGTAAAAGGCCACCTTTTTGTCAAAAGACAAGAACAATGGTCCTGCGATTGTTAACAGGTCTAGTACTAAATAAGTATATTTTTCTGACATTTATGCTGGCTGCATTTGGTAACCGAATTCAAAAGCGTAGTCTTTCAATTTTTCACGAAGCACTCTTCGAGCTATGAATATACGCGTTTTAACGGTTCCAATGGGAATACTTAATTCCTCAGCAATTTCGTGATATTTGAAACCTTCAGCATTTAACTTGAAGGTTACACGCAAATCTGTTGGTAAATCTTCAACAGCATTGTCTAAGTCTTTTCGAATAAACTTCAACTCAGCATCGTTGTCAATTCTATGGCTAGGTATGTCGAGATAGAAGGTGTTGTCAGTTGTATCTAAGAACGTATTGCGCTTCTGTGTTCTTCTGTAATTGTTGATAAAACTGTTCTTAAGAATGGTGTATAACCAGCCTCTAAGGTTAGTACCAGCTTGGAACTTGTCCTTGTATCTGTAAGCTTTTAGGATGGTATCTTGAACCAAATCTTTGGTGTCGTCAAGATCGTGAGTTAACGATAATGCGTAATTTCTAAGAGCGCTCAACTCTTGTTCCATCATCTTGTCGAAGTTAATTTGTGTAATGTTCATGGCGAATCCTTGAACAAAGATCGACAAAGTGAGAAATATAACACCATGTTTTGTTGAAGGTGTGTCGAATAGAAGTTAAACAAGACGTGAATTTTGTCGAACAAAAAAAGGACTCCGTCGGGGAGTCCTTTTTAAGCACAATGATTAACTAATATTCTGCTGCGAGATAAATCAGGTTATCTCGATGAATGCTAAACGAGTACGATGACTTTGTTTGATAAAACTTCTACCAATCCACCCGTAATTTCAAAATTCTGGGTGCCTTGGTTAGATTTTACTTCCACAGTGCCAGCGTTTAAGCTGCTGATAAGTGCAGCGTGGTTGTTTTTTATCTGAAAACTACCATTGCTACCTGGAAGAGTAACCAATTCGGCATCTCCGGTAAAAAGAGTATTATCAGGGCTTAAAATTTCAACCAACATATAGATTAGGCTGCAGCCTCCTCCAATAATTTTTTACCTTTTTCGATTGCTTCTTCAATGGTACCAACCAAGTTGAAGGCAGCTTCTGGATATTCGTCAACTTCACCATCCATGATCATGTTGAATCCTTTGATGGTTTCTTTGATTTCAACCAAAACACCTTTTAATCCGGTAAACTGTTCAGCAACGTGGAAAGGTTGAGATAAGAAACGCTGTACACGACGAGCTCTATGTACTACTAACTTATCTTCTTCACTCAATTCATCCATACCCAAGATGGCGATGATGTCTTGAAGTTCTTTGTAACGTTGCAACAATGATTTTACTTTTTGAGCGCAATCGTAATGTTCTTTACCTAAAATATCTTGTGTAAGAATACGACTAGTAGAGTCAAGTGGATCAACGGCTGGGTAAATTCCCAACTCGGCAATTTTACGAGACAATACTGTAGTTGCATCTAAGTGAGCAAATGTTGTAGCTGGAGCTGGGTCAGTCAAGTCATCGGCAGGTACATATACCGCTTGAACAGAAGTGATAGAACCTCTAGTAGTTGAAGTGATACGCTCTTGCATAGCACCCATTTCGGTAGCCAAGGTAGGTTGGTAACCAACGGCAGATGGCATACGACCTAGAAGAGCTGATACCTCAGAACCTGCTTGCGTAAAACGGAAGATATTGTCAATAAAGAACAAAATATCTTTACCTGCGCCTTCACCATCACCATCGCGGAAGTATTCTGCAACGGTAAGTCCGCTCAATGCAACACGAGCACGTGCTCCTGGAGGTTCGTTCATTTGTCCGAACACCAAGGTAGCTTGACTCTTTGCCAATTCGTTCATGTCTACTTTACTCAAGTCCCATCCGCCTGATTCCATAGAGTGTTTAAACTCTTCACCATAACGAATAACACCTGATTCTATCATTTCACGGAGAAGATCATTTCCTTCACGTGAACGCTCACCAACACCTGCAAATACTGACATACCTGAGTATGCTTTTGCAATGTTGTTGATCAATTCCATAATCAAAACCGTTTTACCAACACCGGCACCACCAAACAATCCAATTTTTCCTCCTTTTGCATACGGCTCAAGCAAGTCAATTACTTTGATACCTGTGTACAAAGGTTCAGTACTGGTGCTCAAATTTTCAAAAGTAGGAGCAGCAGCGTGGATTGCACGGCCATTGCTGTTGTCTAATGGGGTCATACCATCAATAGCATCTCCAACAACATTTAACAGACGTCCGCGAATACTTTCGCCCGTTGGCATCGTTATAGCTGCCTCACGGTCAACTACATCCATACCTCTGCGCAAACCTTCAGTTCCATCCATGGCAATGGTTCTTACCATGTTTTCACCTAAGTGCTGTTGAACTTCGAGAATCAATTGTTGCCCGTTGTCTTTAGTTACAACTAAAGCGTTGTAAATCTGTGGAAGAAAGGACCCTGCTTGGTTAAAACTTACGTCAACAACAGGACCAATGATTTGTGATATTTTACCCGTATTAGCCATGGTTATTTTTCAAGGTGCAAAGATAGCACAATAAATTGGTCAAATCTATAGTTGTTTGCATCTTTTTGTTTCGACGGATTATCGTACCTTTGTCGTTCCCTTATGGATCGCAATACTATAATTGGTTTTTCCTTGATTTTCCTGATTTTGGCGGGATATTATTGGTACACAGCACCAACTCCTAAGCAGTTGGAGCAAATGAAAAAAACTCAAGACAGCTTAACTCTGGTTGAAACTAAACGCAATGATTCTCTGAAAGTTGAAGATCAACTCGCTGCAAAATCATCCCCCGAAAAAATATCCGCCGGGGGTAGTCAAGATTCACTTCAACAAAACCAAGTTTTTCAAGACACCAATTACATTCTAGCGAACAAGCATCTCTCTTTGACTATTTCTAATAGAGGTGCAGCTATAAAAAAGGTTCAACTAAATGAATTTACAAGGTCTGATTCATCTGAATTGGTTTTAATAGAGGCAGGTAAAAATGAACATCGTTGGACATGGTCTGATGCGCAGGGTAATCCGAAAACTTCAGATCAATTTGAATGGAAGATTTCTGAGCAAACCAAGAATAAAATTGCCTTGAGATGGTATCCAACAGATTCGCGTGAGATCTATATTGAACAAAGTTATTCTTTAAACGAAAGTAAACCCTATGTAGTAGGTTATGATGTTCAATTGAAGGGAATGCAAGATCAGGTTCGTCGTGGTAATTCTGATTTTAAGTTGGATTGGAGTTCAACTTTGCAAAAACAAGAGAAAGACATGAAATGGGATGCCCAACACACTGCGTTGGTTTATAAGATGCCCGAAGAATCTCCAACATCCCTGCAGGCAACCGAAGAAGCTAATGAAACTTTGAAAAATAAGGTTCAATGGATAGCGTTTAAGCAACAATATTTTAGCACGATCATCGCTTCTGCTGATGCAATATCAACAGACACTAAGCTCAAAATGAGCAACCCCATTGATGATACCTTGAATATCAAAACCCTCAGCGCTACACTATATTCTGAGTATACAGGGGAGTCGGACAAGAAATTCAAATTTAATTTATTTTTTGGCCCCAATAAATTTGACTTACTTGAATCAACTGATTTGGGAATAGCAAATGCTGAATTGGAGCGCATTATTCCTTTAGGATGGGGAATTTTTGGTTGGGTGAATAGACACTTGGTTATACCCGTATTCACTTGGTTAACCAATACCATAGGCAGTATGGGTATAGCAATTATGCTTCTTACCTTGGTTATTAAGATGTTCTTGTTACCATTGGTTTACAAATCTTACATATCTACTGCCAAAATGAGAATATTGAAGCCGGAGTTGGATGAAATTAAATCTAAACACGGTAATGATCTTCAAAAAGTTAACAGCGAAAACATGAGTCTTTACAAAAAGGCAGGTGTTAGTCCGTTGAGTGGTTGTGTACCTATGTTATTGCAGCTGCCCATTTTGTTTGCGATGTTCCAGTTCTTTCCTGTCGCCTTTGAACTAAGACAAAAAGCCTTCCTTTGGTCTACTGATTTAAGTCAGTGGGATGGCCCAGCACTCGGATTTAATATCCCATTCTATGGAGATCACGTGAGTTTCTTCACGTTATTGATGACCGTTTCAACCTTGATTTATACCCATTTTAATAATCAAATATCTGGTGTTACAGGTCAAATGAAATGGATGGGTTATTTCATGCCCATTATTTTCTTGGGTGTATTGAATGATTATGCTTCAGGCTTGACATGGTACTATTTTGTGAGCAATATGGTAACCTTTGGTCAGCAGTTTGTGATTCGCAAGATGATTGACGATTCAAAATTGCACAAACAGATCGCTGAAAGCCGTAAAAAGCCCGTAGTTAAGAGTAATTTCCAAAAGAAAATGGAATTGGCAATGAAAGCAAGCCAACAAAAATCCAAAGGAAAGCGTTAATTATTGTCTCGAGAAAGAAGTTAGTTTAAACTGTTTATTTCCGATGTGAAGAATTTCTCCTTGAAGTTCCAACTCTAATAGCAATTGAGGAAGCTTACTCATTTTAATTTGGCATTTTCTGTATATCTCATCAAAGTGAAGAGGAGTATTCAAACTTTCATCTGACCATAAGCGTATTATTTGTTGATGTTCATCAGAGAGATTCCCGAATAAATCAGCCTTTTTTCTGCGGCTGCTAATGGTCCATCCCATAGCTGTTTTAAAGTCATGGCCTGATTCAATCAGTTGGGCGTTATTGCGCTTGATTAAAGCATTGCAGCCACTTAATTGTCCTGGTTGGGTAGGTACTGCAAAAACATCTCGATTGTATTGATGTGCAAGGATAGCCGTGCTCATACTTCCTCCAGTGACTTTACTTTCAACCACTATTACAGCGTCAGATAACGCTGCAATAAGCCTATTCCTTCTTGGGAATAAATCGGGGTGTATAGCTGTACCCATAGGCATTTCACTGATCAATCCACCGTGGTTTTGTAACATAGATAGTGCCGTTTGACTGTGAGAAACAGGATAAATTTGATCTAAACCATGAGCCATTATGGCAACGGTACTCAGATTTAATTTTAGGGCTTTTTTGTGTGCTGAAATATCTATGCCGTATGCAAGTCCGCTGAGAATTTGAATAGAATCGTCTTGAATTTCTTCCATGAATTGTTCCATCCATTTAATGCTGGAATTACCAGGCTTTCTAGTACCTACCAACGCAATAGTTTTAGGTGAGTTTAACGGCGGATCTCCTTTTACATAAATGAAATTGGGATAATCATTGATTTGCTTAAGCCGGTGAGGAAATTCTTTGCTCCAATAGGGAATTATACGAATACCAGATTGCACACAGAATTCTAATTCATGTTGAATTTGTTTATTTAGACCTGTTTTTAACAGATGGAAATATTCTTCTTTAAATTTTGAAGACAGCAAACTAGAAATGTCAGCCGTAGATAAATACTCTTCAATTTCACCTTCGTCAATGTGTGAAGTAAGTTGTCTGATTTTAAGGGGACCCAGTCCGCGAATCTTGTTTAAAGCGAGTAAGTTGAATAAGTAGTTCATAAGGGTATTGCTACAATACCCAAAGTTACTAATCGTTTAGCTTAAGTACTGCCATGAAGGCACTTTGAGGTATTTCTACATTACCGACACTTCGCATGCGTTTTTTACCTTCCTTTTGTTTTTCCAAAAGTTTACGCTTACGACTTATGTCTCCGCCGTAACACTTGGCAGTCACGTCTTTACGCAATGCTGAAATGGTTTCTCGGGCAATGATTTTGGCGCCTACACCTGCCTGAATAGCAATTTCAAATTGCTGTTTTGGGATCAAGTCTTTGAGTTTTTTGCAAATCTTTTTACCCAAATCGAAAGCGTTGTCTTTATGAATGATGGCACTCAAGGCATCAACTTGCTTTGCATTTAGAAGGATATCCATTTTCACCAAAGTTGATTCTTGGTATCCAATGGGATGATAATCAAAACTCGCATAACCTCTTGAAATGGTTTTTAGGCGGTCGTAAAAGTCAAAAACTATCTCAGCCAAGGGCATATCAAATTTAAGGTCTACACGATCTGAAGTAAGGTATACTTGGTTTTTTAAAACTCCGCGTTTATCAAGACACAAACCCATAACTTGGCCAACGTATTCTGATTTAGTAATAACGGTAGCCGATATATAAGGCTCTTCTACGTAATCAATTTTATCTGCAGGAGGCAAATCACTTGGGTTGTTTACATCAATTCGTTCACCTTTGGTGGTGTATGCAATATAACTTACGTTGGGTACCGTAGTGATAACGGTCATATTGAATTCGCGTTCCAAGCGTTCTTGAATAATTTCCAAGTGAAGCATTCCTAAAAATCCGCAGCGAAATCCAAATCCTAATGCAGCAGAACTTTCGGGTTCAAAAACTATGCTAGCATCATTCAGTTGAAGTTTTTCCATGGCATCTCGGAGCTCCTCATAATCATCGGTATCTACGGGGTAGATACCCGCGAAAACCATGGGCTTTACCTCAGAAAATCCCTGAATGGCTTCAGCTGCTGGATTCTTAGCATCCGTAATGGTGTCACCCACTTGAACTTCTTTTGCGTCTTTGATACCTGAAATTATATATCCTACATCGCCCGCTTTTATAACATCTCTTGGCGACATTTCCAATTTCAAAACACCGGTTTCATCTGCAAAATATGCTTCACCGGTATTCATGAATTTTACGTGTTGTCCTTTGCGTATTTCTCCATCAAAAACCCTGTAATAGGCTATAATTCCTCGGAAAGAATTAAATACAGAATCAAAAATTAGGGCTTTCAATGGGGCTTGTGGATTTCCTTTCGGGGCAGGAATTCTCTCAATAATGGCTCTTAAAATATCAAATACACCTACACCTGTTTTCCCACTTGCAGGAATGATATCTGCTCTTTCGCAGCCCAATAACTCTACGATTTCATCTTTTACTTCCTCTGGCATTGCACCTGGAAGGTCAATCTTATTCAGTACAGGTATGATCGTTAAATCGTGTTCTAAAGCCATGAACAGATTTGAGATGGTTTGAGCTTCAATTCCTTGTGCTGCATCTACAATGAGAAGCGCTCCTTCACAAGCTGCAATTGAACGACTCACTTCGTAACTAAAATCTACGTGACCAGGGGTATCAATAAGGTTTAAAACATATTTCTGACCATCCAATTCATAATTCATTTGAATGGCGTGGCTTTTAATGGTAATGCCTCGTTCGCGTTCAAGGTCCATGTCATCCAATAACTGAGCCTGCATTTGACGCTTGTCTATGGTTTTAGTGTATTCCAATAAACGGTCAGCAAGAGTGCTTTTGCCGTGGTCAATGTGTGCAATGATGCAGAAGTTTCTGATGTGGTTCATAAACGAACTGCAAATATACGTGAATTCTAGGGTGTTTTTAGGGTTGATTCAGCAGAGTCCAAGTCAAAATATAGGGTGATTTTCTGCGAAATTCAATATCAAATAGAAATAGGTTCTCATCTACTGTTAAACTGCCTTTAAACTCACCCTCTTGAGCATTGCTCAGATACTCAAAATCCCAGACTTTCATTTGTTCTTTAAAATCAATTTCTTTTTGACCGTATGCCTTGTACATAGCCTCTTTCGCTGTCCAAATCAATAAAATTTGTTGAACATTATCTTGGCAAAAATGCAATTCTTCCGTGTTGCAAAATTTATGTTTGATGCGTAAAAGTTGCTCCCTCTCATGTTCAATATCTACTCCAATTCGCTGGTTTCTGTGTTCTCCCCAAAATAATAAATCTTTGGTGTGGCTGTAATTCATCTCTGGCAAAATGTTCCCTTGCCTCACCCAATAGGGTTTTCCATATTCATCTTTGGTCAGTAACGTGCCTGGGTTCAGTTGGTCAATAGCAGTTTCTACCATCATTCTCTCAAGTTCTCGGCCCTTCAGCTCTTCAATCAATGAATCGGAGGAATTTGCATATTTTTGCATCAATGCTTGGGCGTTCCACAAATGAAGCGTCTCGCCTGATTTTCCCATCCAAGTTTCCTCAATAATCACATGCCAAAATTAAGATTTTCTAAACAAAATGCCTTCTTAGGACATCAACAGTCGGTATATTGTTTGTCTTCTGACAGTCAAAGTGGTTTTTTTTCTGCAGGAAGCGAAGGAAAAATGGTTCATTGGCCCAGCATTCATTCTTCTGATGGATTTTTATTCGCTCAAATTTCTGAAGCCGTTTTCTCTTTGAAAGCCGTTTCGCCAGATTTGATTTTTGCAGGAACCCAAAGCGGCACCCTATATCGATTGGAAAGGGCTAAAGAACCTGTTCTAATTCCTTTGATGCAAAAAGGCATTTTTGATATTCAATTGGATGATGTTGGAAACCTTTGGGTGGCAGGTGGAAGTGGCACATTATTTAGATTTACACAAGATCTTGAACTTCTTGGTCAATTAAAATTGTCGCAAAAATCTTTGAGAACCATCACTTTTGATAGCCAAAATGAATGGGTTGTTGGATCTTCTGATGGAAATATTTACAGTCAATTTCAAGAGCCAAAACAAATCAGCGAAATGTCGATTTTTCAAATAAAGTCCAATTTCGAGGGCGGTTGGATCTGCGCGGGTAGAGATGCACAGTTAAGAATTTTAGACAGTGCCTTTGAGGAGATTCAAAAAGTCAATGCGCACTGGTTTACCATCCACGCACTGTCACTATCCCCATCAGGGAAAATGATTGCTTCAGGTAGCATGGACAAATCGATTAGAATTTGGAAGCGCCAAAATCTCGAACTACTTTTATCTATAGGGAATAGGGCAGGAACCATCCACAAGAGCAGCGTTAACGCGCTTCTATGGTTGGATGAAGAGACTTTGATTTCTTGTAGTGACGACGCTCAGATTTATTGTTGGAAAATCATTCATGACACAGATATTTAGATTGTAACTTTGCGGATATGAAGGTTTTTCTTCTATGTTTGAGTTTTACTTTGCACGGACTGATAACCGCTGTACAATTGAAATCAGATACACTTAATCCAGTGTCAAAAGATACTTCCGAGACCAAGCTCATTGGTGGAAGGTACGTTTTTATGCAATCCGGGTATCCAGTTGAAAAAAGGACGTTGCAATATCAAAACTTAAACGGTGTAATGAATGATTTTCAATACGGTATAACCAACGAGATCTCAATTGCCGCTGGTATTGTGCTCCCGTCATTCGCATACATTGCACCTCAATATTCCACTCAAGTAGCGAAAGATCAGCGCCTTATAATTGGTGATGTTTATGGAACGAGCTTGTTGCATATGGAAGACAACGAATTTGACGCCAATATGCTTTATGGAGGTTATACTTACGGGGGAATTCATAATCATTTTACCGTTGCTTTGGGATATCTTACTTCCAACAAAACTCCTTCAGGAAACATTGTATTTCAATTGGGCGGCCAAAAGAAACTCAGTCGAAGCATTTATTTGTTGGGCGAAATGTGGTATTCAAACGGATATCAATACAGTCCTTCCACAAGCAAATGGAGAAGAGATTCCAATGGTCAACCCCTTTTGGAAGACCCATCAAGGCCCTTGTCTTCACCTTATGTTTTGGATTTCAGAAGATATGAATTGAATCGAAATACGTTGTACGCCAATGTTCAATTTCGGTTGATAAGTGAAAAGAATTCCAATAAAAGCTGGTCCTTTGGATTGCTCTATTACGCAAATTGGGGAGGGAGTTACATTGAAGAAGGTAAATATGGAGAAACCCGAAAGTTGAATAACCTATTTGTTCTCCCGTTGCCTAGCATCAGTTTTATACAGCGAATAGGTGATTTTCGGCCGCAAGAAATTAGCCTAAAGAATACCTCATTGCCCTTGCGCTCTGATAGAAAACCTTCCAAACTCTGATTTCAAATAATATTTTATCTTTGCCGAATGATTTTGTCTGACAAACGCATTCTAGAAGAAATTGAAAAAGGCACTATAATTGTTAAACCCTATGACCGCAACGCATTGGGTAGCAATAGTTACGATGTTCATTTAGGCAAGCACTTGGCCGTTTACGAAGCTGCTGAATTGGATGCGAAAAAACACAACACCATCAGACATTTCGATATTCCTGAAGAAGGATTCGTTCTTCAACCAGATACACTGTACTTGGGTGTTACTTTGGAATACACCGAAACACATGCCCATGTTCCTTTCTTAGAAGGAAAAAGCAGTACAGGTAGATTGGGTATCGACATTCACGCTACCGCTGGTAAAGGGGATGTTGGTTTTTGTGGAAATTGGACCTTGGAAATTTCAGTAAAAATGCCCGTGAGAATCTATGCGGGCATGCCCATTGGACAACTAATTTATTTCCCAGTTGAAGGTGAGATTTTGGTTCCTTACAATTCCAAGAAAAATGCTAAGTATAGCGGACAACCAGATCGTCCGGTAGAAAGCATGATGTGGAAGAACCAATTTTAATTCAATTGCTTTAAGCGTTCAGCAATTTGATACACAGCTGGACAAATCAATACATTTTTAGGAATTAAATGCAGATGTGTATGCATTTTTCGTTGATTGGTATGCGGAAATTCTCTACAAGCTTTAGGTCGGTCGTCATAAATAGAGCAAGCATTGTCAGCTCCAAGAAAGGGACAAGGCGTAGATTTCATGGCATAGATACCATCAGAATCTAAAAATAAATAAGTCTGTACAAAATCCTTTTCCCTCATTTTTAGTGCGCCGCTCAATCTTTCGATGTCTTTTTCAAAGAGCATTGGACTGGTTGTTTTACAGCAGTTCCCACAGGAAAGACAGTCAATATTTTCAAAAATTTGTTCGTGTTGTTCTTCAAACCATTGGTCCAAGTTCCTGGGAGGGTGGGCTTTGACTTTTTTTAATGTAGCCAATACCGAAGTTTTAATTTTACGGTATTTCTGCTTAAGTTCCTCGGTAATGGAATTCATGGTGAATTAACGGTCGTATTTGTCTAAAAGCTTTAAGAAAACACCAAAATCATTTGGGTATTCTGCTTGGATGGATATGGTTTGTTCCTCGAGGTCCTTAAAAACTAACTCTCGAGCATGCAGTGCAAAACGTTGAATCAGTGGTCTATCTTCACCAGATATTTTGCGTTTTACCAAAGACAGCATGGGCGTTTTACTGCCATACAATTCATCAGCAGCAATTTTTGCATTTTGAGAAGAAAGGTGCACTCTGATTTGGTGAAGTCTACCGGTTTTGGGTTTGCACTCTAAAAGGGTAAAATGCCTGAATGTTTCTAAAGTTTGAAAATGTGTTTGTGCTAGTTTGCCGAATTGTTTGTCGATTTTGATGTTGTTTAAATTGTCAGTATTAATGGGAAGGTCTACCCAAAAATCTTGAAATTCAACTACTCCGTCTACTATGGCATGGTATATTTTCTCAATTTGCCTTTTTTCAAATTGCATGGAAACATGTCTGTAAGTTTCAGCATCTTTTGCAATCAATAAAGCACCCGATGTTTCTCTATCAATTCTGTGGCAAAGTATGCTGTCAGGCCATCGTTTTCTTGACCATTCTAATACAGATTCAGCCGTATACTTACCTCTTTCCGGAAGACTTGGGACATAAGGAGGCTTATTGATAGCAACCCAATGATCGGTTTCAGCAATGATGGTTATATGTTGTTTTTTACCTTTCAATGTGTTTATTTATTCATCATATTCAGCCTGATTTTAGTGAGTACGCGCTTGGTTTGAAGCGGAAAATCACCATCCATCATCCAGTTGTAATAACTAGGTTCACTGCGCAAAACACTTTCAATTGTCTTGCCTTTGTGTTTTCCAAAGTTAAAAACAGCTTCTTTCTTTTGATTGTATACAAATCTACCGGCCAAATCTACGGCATTATCTGTTGAACTGAATTCATGCAGGCCTTTTACGTCAGAGGGTAGTGATTCGTACTTTTCAATTTGGGCTTTGAGCACTTTCCACGTGGCAATGGTGTCTACTTCTGCTGAATGCGCCCCTTCAAGATCTTCATTTACGTAGAACTTCACGGCAGCAGTCAAGTTACGGGGTTCCATTTTATGGAAAATGCGTTGCACGTCAACAAACTTTCTATTTTCAATATCGAAATCTATTTCAGCTCGGTAAAATTCTTCCACCATTAATGGGAAATCAAATTTATTGGAGTTGAATCCCCCAAAATCACAAAGTTTCAGAAACTCATTCAATTCAGGCGCCAATTGTTTGAACGTAGGCTTATCAGCTACATCTTTATCGTAAATTCCGTGAATCTCGCTGACTTCCTTTGGGATAGGTATTCCAGGATTTACTCTGAAGGTTCTCAATTCCTCGTCTTCGTTTGGGAAAATTTTCAAAAGGGATATTTCGACAATTCGATCGTGATTGATGTTAACACCTGTAGTTTCTAGGTCGAAAATGACCAACGGACGGGTAAGTTTAAGTTTCATGGGGTTTATTCGTCTTTAAGAAGATCAGGTCTAAGTTGTTGAGTTCTCTCAATGCTTTGATCCAGTCTCCATTCTTCTATTTTTTTATGATTGCCACTCAGCAATACCTCTGGTACCTTCCTGTCATGAAAGATTTCAGGCCGAGTGAAAAGGGGAGGAGCAAGTAAATTGTCTTGGAAAGAATCACTCAGTGCGCTTTCTTCGTTCCCAATGACACCTGGAATTAATCGAACAACAG
>Ga0079300_10000520_pt1 | contig 14452 bp, 13 predicted proteins | sample Wag4_2014_7_11_FD_74799 | JGI IMG/M metagenome (GOLD analysis project Ga0079300, IMG submission 74799) | Fresh water microbial communities from Ohio, USA - Utica-2 Time Series HT 2014_7_11 | ecosystem: Environmental > Aquatic > Freshwater > Water tank | place: USA: Ohio | collected 2014-07-11
ACTTTTGTGATTCATAATTTATAAAAATGCAAGCCATTGTTGACTGCAATAGTTTTTACTGTTCCTGCGAAAGACTTTTTCAGCCACAGTTACAACACCGTCCGGTTATTGTATTAAGCAATAATGATGGCTGTATTGTGTCGCGTACGGACGAAGCAAAGCAATTGGGCATCTCGATGGCCGTCCCTTATTTTCAAGCGAAAGATTTAATTGAAAAAAATGGTGTCACTACTTTTTCCTCTAACTATCATTTATACGGTGACCTAAGTTGGCGTGTGATGGAAACTATGAGACTATTGCTACCACCGGGTCATGTAGAAGTGTATTCGGTGGACGAAGCTTTTGTAGACCTCTCTCATCTACCTACAGAAGAGATTCATTCCTTTTGTTTGGAACTCAAAAATAAGATTGAACAATGGACAGGTATTTCTGTTTCTATTGGTGCTGCACCCAATAAAGTATTGAGTAAAGTAGCCAATCGTTTAGCGAAAAAAAATAAAATTAAAACCAATTGTATTGTGGTGCTAGATACCACTAAAAAAATACAAGCGGCATTACAACAAACCCCTGTCGAAGATATTTGGGGCGTGGGTTTTAGTTATAGTGAAAAACTAAAAGTATATGGGATCAATACGGCTTATACATTAAGCATCAAAGACCTCAGTTGGGGGAAGCGATTTTTAGGTGGTGTGGTGGGGATGCGTTTGATACGCGAACTAAAAGGTTTTAAAAGTCATTCCATGCAAGCCCCAAGAACAGAAAAAAAAATGATTGCAACAACAAGAATGTTTGGACGCAACGTGACCGACTGGCAGGAAATAGAAGAAGCCCTTGCCACTTATACCACTAGGGCTGCCGAGAAATTAAGAAGACAACATAGTGCAGCTACAGGTATCGCTGTGTTCTTACTTAAAAAAGCGCCCATTCAATTAGATGCCGCCTACTATAGCCGGGGCCGTCAAGTGAGTGGTTATACCCAGTTAGACAATCCCACCCAGAGCACCCCCGACCTAATCAAAGCGGTAGTCGCCATTGGAAAAACCCTCTACGAAAAGGGCGAAGTCTATAAGAAAGCCGGTGTGATCCTAAGCGGCTTCGTACCCGATAGTGCCTTGCAAACCAATCTATTCGTTGCCCCTATTGATACGAAAAAGAAGAAGCTCATGCACGTGATTGACAATATGAACGCCGCCTACCGCAACGATGTGCTCAAATTTGGCACCAGCGGGACGAAAAAAAACTGGAAAATGCGCAGCGAGAAAAGAAGCAAGCGCTTTACCACCCGTTGGGATGAGCTTTGTGTCGTCAAATAAGTAAAGTTGGTGGAAAACCATTTTATAAAAATTCGGATAAATGCTTTGGCTAATGTATTTTTGCCCAATTTTATACCTATGAGCAACCATCTGACCTCCAACGAATCTGTACAATCGAAAAAGAAGAAAATCATTGTATTAGGAAGCGGTCCTAATCGTATTGGACAAGGTATTGAATTTGATTATTGTTGCGTGCATGGTTTATTAGCGGTTAAAGAGGCAGGATACGAAGCGATTATGGTGAACTGTAATCCAGAAACTGTTTCTACGGATTTTGACATGGCGGATAAATTGTATTTCGAACCCGTTTTTTGGGAGCACCTTTGGGAGATCATTGAATTAGAACAACCAGAAGGTGTGATTGTACAATTGGGTGGACAAACTGCATTAAAATTAGCGAAGCGTTTAACAGAGCGCGGCATCAAAATCATTGGTACTTCATTTGATAGTTTAGATATCGCAGAAGACAGAGGTCGCTTTAGTGATTTATTGAAAGACTTAAATATTCCTTACCCAGAATACGGCACAGCATACACCGCGGACGAAGCGATTGAAGTAGCCAATCAAGTGGGTTACCCAGTACTAGTAAGACCAAGTTATGTGATTGGTGGGCAGAGAATGCGTATTGTCATCAACGATGCAGAAGTAGAGAAAGCGGTGGTAAGTATCTTAAAGCATATCCCAGACAATAAAATTTTAATTGACCATTTCTTAGATCGTTGTCAGGAAGCAGAAGTAGATGCGATTTTTGATGGTGAAACTTTTCATGTCATGGGTGTGATGGAACATATCGAACCAGCAGGCATCCATAGTGGAGATAGCAACGCAGTATTGCCAGCATTTAATTTAACGCCATTGATTGTGGCGACCATGGAATTTTACAGCGAAAAAATTGCACGTGCTTTAAATATTAAAGGATTAATCAATATTCAATTTGCCATCAAGGACGATAAAGTATTTGTGATTGAAGCCAACCCAAGAGCATCCAGAACAACACCATTTATTGCAAAAGCATACCAGATTCCTTATTTAAATATTGCTACCAAGGTAATGTTAGGCGCCAATAAATTAACTGACTTCACCATGGAGAAAAAACTAGACGGATTCGCTATCAAAGAACCCGTATTTAGTTTTGATAAATTCCCAGGCGTGAATAAAGAATTAGGCCCAGAGATGAAGAGCACAGGAGAAGCCATCCGATTTATCAAAGACTTACGCGATCCTTATTTCAGAACATTGTACAAAGAGCGTTCTATGAACCTTTCAAGATAGTTCGCCTTCAATGATACTTATTAAAAAAGCCCTTACAAATCGTAAGGGCTTTTTTATTTATTGTCGTAGGTCTTTTTATAAAATCTTAAAGTGATAATTTAAAATATAGCTACCCCTCGCGCTCAAGCGGAAAGAACCGATATCGCTCTCGGGGTACTATATTTTAAATGCAAGAAGGTATAACTAAAAGAAGATATTGTATTAAATACGAATCCCCCACCGAACATTTTAGCTGAGAGGTGGGGGATTCGTGTTTATGCTATATCCTTTTTTATAAATTCGTTCCGTACTGGTCAATTAAATAAATCACCGCCGCCATATTCACTGCACCTAATAACAACTCACGCTTATTAACGTTTTCAAATACATCTGTCTTAGCATGGTGTAAATCAAAATAGCGTTGGCTATCTGGAACTAATCCTGCAAGTACGATAGATGCATTCACATTCTTTAATGGGCCAATATCTGCTCCACCGCCACCAGCTGTAATTTCAGTTCCATAAGGCTTTAATAAATTAGCCCATTGTTGGAATTTTTTAAATTGTTCAGGACTTGTTGCACTAATACCAATCGCTCTTGGTGTAAATCCACCTGCATCACTCTCTAATGCAAAAATATGTTTTTCATTATTTTGTTTAGCAAGCTCTGCATACTTAGCACCGCCTTTACCTCCATTCTCTTCGTTCGCAAATAACACAAAACGAATGGTTCTTTTTGGCTTATAGTTCAATGCTTTCATCGTACGTAAAATTTCCATCGTTTGAACAATCCCTGCACCATCATCGTGTGCACCTTCGTTCACATCCCAGCTATCTAAGTGACCACCAACTGTGATGATTTCATTTGGAAACTCGGAGCCTTTAATTTCTGCTACCACATTGTTTTCGTCTGCATCAGGTAAAAAGAAACCATAGGTTTGCATTTGCACAACCAATTGTTTGTTTCTAGATTGAGCCCAAACTTTTTTGGCATCATTTGGACCAAGTGCCACAGCAGGAATTTTTGGATACGCTTCGTCATAGACCATTGTTCCAGTATGAGGTGCGTTATCCGGAGCTGTACTTAATGAATGAATCATCACGCCTACTGCACCATATTTAGCCGCCCTACTAGCGCCAGATCTGCGATACACACCAGACTCACTATATGCTTTAAAAGTTTGAATCGTAGTAGGATCAAATTGACTATGGTAATAAACAATCTTTCCTTTTACTTCTTCTTTTCTTTTTTCCAATTCATCAAAATTAGCCACTGCTAATAATTCTGCTTCAACTAACCCATTACTTGATAATGAATTTCCTAAAGCAAATACTTCTAATTTATCCATCATTGGTTTGCCATCGGCTGCAACCACAGCACTAAAATCTTTTCCACCGCGTTGCCAATTCGGTGTCTTACATGCTTGCATATATACCTGATCGGGCTTAAATGATTCCATGTGTCGCTTACCCCAAATTGCTGCATTTTGTTGTTGAGGAGAGCCTGCTAAACGGCCACCAATATTCTTGGTTAACTCTCTTAATAAATCATAGGCTTTACCATTTCTCATGATCTCGTCTGACATCATTTTAATTGTGGTGCTGTCTGACTTTGATTGCGCCTGTGCCATCAATGGAAGGGCAAAAAGCAAAAGGAAAATTGTACGCATAATGTGCTTGTTTTAACTTTCAAATAATTTATTAAATATAACTAAATTTTATCGATTATTTAGTTGTTCTTTGTAGTCACAATAGCGTAAAATGAAGATTGGAATAGTTTGTTATCCTACTTTTGGTGGTAGTGGTGTCTTAGCCACAGAACTTGGAAAAGCTTTAGCAGATAAAGGACATGAAATCCATTTTATCACCTACCAACAACCGGTTCGTTTAAATGGTTTTCACGAAAATATTTTTTACCACGAGGTAAGGGTTCCAACTTATCCCTTGTTTGATTTCCCGCCCTATGAATTAGCATTGGCGAGTACAATGGTAGATGTGATTTTAAACCATGACTTGGATTTAATCCATGCACACTATGCGATCCCACATGCTTCTGCTGCTTATACTGCAAAGCAAATTGTAAAACAAAAAACAGGTAGATTAGTGCCAGTCATTACTACATTGCATGGCACAGATATAACCTTAGTTGGCCGAGATAAAACCTACGAACCAGTAGTTACTTTTTCTATCAATGAAAGTGACGCCATTACTGCAGTATCCGAAAACTTAAAACAAGAAACATTAAAGCATTTTGAGATCCGCAAAGAGATAGAGGTGATTCATAATTTTGTGGATTTAAAAAGATTCAATAAAAAGCCTTCGACAGCTTTTAAAAAAGTAGTTGCTGCGCATGATGAAAAAATTGTAGTGCATGCATCCAACTTTAGAAAAATAAAAAGGATTGATGATGTGATGGAAATATTTAAAAATATTCACGCAGCTACCCCTTCTAAATTATTGATGGTAGGCGATGGACCAGAACGTCCAATTGCCGAAGACTTGGCAAGACAATATGGTATTGAGTCGGATGTACGTTTCTTAGGTAAGCAAGAGCAGATGGAGGATATTTTGGCTGTGAGTGATTTATTTTTATTACCTTCTGAATATGAAAGTTTTGGTTTAGTTGCCTTAGAAGCAATGGCTTCCAGTGTGGCAGTTATTAGTTCCAATGCTGGAGGATTAGCTGAAATTAATATTGATGGAAAGACAGGCTACACTGCAGATGTAGGCGACGTTACTACAATGAGTAATAGAGCTATCGAATTATTAAAGAATGATGCACAATTAAAAGCTTTTAAGCACAATGCTTTAGAGCAAGCTAAATTATTTGATATTCACCATATCATTCCGATGTACGAAAATCTGTATCGACGTTTTTGCAGGACAGGAGATTGCTAAATTTATTCGACGATTAATGATTCTTTATAATTAATTAAATTATAAAGACTGGTCAATACTTTCAATGACTTTTTGCACTGCAATTTTTAATTCATCCATCGTAATACTCAAAGGTGGTGCTATTCGAATACGATCTTCTGCAAATAAAAACCAATCTGTGATCACGCCATTGGCTATACAATTAGCGGCAATTTTTTTAGTGATTTCAGCGGTAGCAAATTGCAAAGACATCCAAAGTCCTTTATGTTGTTTGTTCAAGATGGCAGGATGGGTTAATGCATCTACCAAGTATTTTTCTTTTGATTTAACTTCCTCCATCCAACCCGACTCAAGCAATACTTCTAAGCCAGCTTTACCCGCAGCACATGTAACAGGATTTCCACCAAAAGTAGTGATATGACCTAATACAGGCGCATAGGATAGAGTTCCCATCATCGCTGGGGAACTAATAAATGCCCCTAATGGCAAGCCAGCTCCTAATGCTTTTCCTGTCAATAAAATATCAGGTATAACTCCATATTGTTCAAAAGCAAATAAGGTACCTGTTCTTCCAAAACCAGATTGAATTTCATCAAAGATTAACAAAATACATAGCGCATCGCATTTAACCCTTAATGCTTTTAACCATGCAGCAGATGCCGCTGTTACTCCAGTTTCGGCTTGCACAGGTTCCACCATCACACAGGCGACATGATGATCTATCAATTCAATATCTTCCATATTATTGTATCTAAGATGCAATACATCAGGTAATAATGGACGATACGCATTTCTAAAATATTCATCTCCCATTACACTTAAAGCCCCTTGTGTACTACCATGATAAGCCCCATCAAATGCAATAATTCTGGTGCGCTTTGTAACACGCTTCGCCAATTTCATGGCACCCTCTGCAGCTTCTGCACCGCTATTTGTAAAATAAATGGATTGTAAATTTTCGGGCAATAAGGACAATAAAGCTTTTGCATATTGTACTTGTGGTGATTGAATGAATTCCCCATACACAATCACATGCATGTATTGTTTAATCTGGTGTTGTATTGCTGCAATCACTTTTGGATGACTATGCCCAATATTGCAAACACTGAATCCCGCAATCAAATCGATATAAGCTTTCCCTTCAGTGTCATGAATATAGATGCCTTCAGCGCGCGCAACTTCTAGCCCAATTGGCTTAGGTGAGGTTTGGGCTAAATGCTGTAAAAAAAATTGTCTATTGTTTAATCTGGACATTCGGTATAAATTGCAGTACAAAAGTCGCATTTTTATGGCAACCATACTACCCGTTAACGGAAAAGAACCTCAATTTGGTGAAAATTGTTTTATTGCACCCAATGCCACCATTGTGGGTGAAGTAACCATGGGGGCAGATTGTTCTATCTGGTTCAATGCGGTGATTCGCGGCGATGTGCATTATATCAAAATGGGCGATAAAGTAAACCTGCAAGATGGTGCGATTATTCATTGTACTTATCAAAAACACCCAACCAATATTGGCAATAATGTGTCGATTGGTCACAATGCCATGGTGCATGGTTGTACCATCCATGACAATGTATTGATAGGCATGGGCAGTATTGTGATGGATGCCTGCGTAGTGCATTCCAATGCGATTATTGCAGCTGGCGCAGTGGTATTAGAAGGGACCATTGTAGAAGCTGGAAGTATTTATGCAGGTGTACCCGCAAAAAAAGTGAAGATGGTTTCAGAAGATTTAATTCATGGAGAGATTAATAGAATCTCCAATAATTATGTCAAATATGCATCTTGGTTTAGCGATTATAACGACGCACCTTAAGACAAGAAAAAAGAAAAAATAAAAAGACTAATATTTTTTTTCTTCTATCCCATGCCATAAATCTACATAACTAAAAAAGCGAGCCTCAGAAATAATACCTTTTTCTACAGCAGCTTTTACTGCACATCCTGGCTCATTGATATGTTGGCAATTATTGAATTGACAATCCTGCATTCTGGCACGCATTTCTGGAAAATATTGTGCTAACTCTTCTTTAGCTAAATTAACCAATCCTAGCTCACGCATGCCCGGTGTATCAATCACAGCGCCACCTCCAGGGTAATCATACATTTGAGCAAATGTAGTCGTATGCATTCCTTTGCCACTCCATCCGCTCACTTCCTGTGTAGTTAAATCAAGGTGTGGAAATAAATAATTGATTAAGGAAGATTTACCTACCCCACTATGTCCACTGACTAAAGTTGTTTTGTTTTTTAATAACGCATCCAGTGGTTCAAGGCCTATTTTTTGTTCGATACTAATTAATAATACTTTGTATCCAACCGCTTGGTACATCTCCTCTAATTCCGCAAACCTTTCTAACTCTTCTGGACCATATAGGTCTGCTTTATTAAACACAATAATTGCAGGAATATGAAAAGCTTCACAAGACACCAAAAAACGGTCTATAAAACCCTGTGAGGTCTTAGGAGATTTTAATGTTGCTAATAAAATAGATTGATCCATATTAGAAGCAATAATATGTTGTTGTCTTTTATTATGGGGAGACTGTCTGGCCACATAATTGTCTCTTTCAATAATATGGTGAATCATGACAGCTTGCTCTATATCCTCTTCCATGGCGCAATCCACCCAATCTCCCACTGCAATTGGATTGGTAGAAGTTATGGCATCCAATTTAATCACCCCCTTAATTCGGGCTTGACAAAATTGGCCATTTTCAAGCTTTACGCTATACCAACTACCGGTAGATTTATAGATCCTTGCTTTCATGAAAAACGAAGATAATCAAAGCTTCCACAAAATCAATATCTTTGCCCTATGAGTGAATATGAACACGATAAAATAGTACCCTATGCTGCAAGTCATGCTGCTAAGAAAGAACAGGTAGCGACCATGTTTGATCATATTGCAAAAAGGTATGATTTTTTAAACCGTTTTTTAAGTTTAGGCATTGATCAAGGATGGCGTAAGAAAGCCATTGCTTGTTTTGGTCAAATAAAGATCAACCATTTACTAGATATCGCTACAGGAACAGCCGATATGGCTTTAATGGCACACAAAACAATTGCACCAGAAAAAATTACCGGGATTGACATCTCCGAAGGCATGATGCAATACGGAAGAATAAAAATTGCTGATAAAGGATTGAGTGATCGTATTCAATTGATTACTGGTGACAGCACTGCAATTCCTTTTGAAGACCAAACCTTTGATGCTGCCATGGTAGCTTTTGGTGTTCGTAATTTTGCTAATTTAGAAAAAGGATTGAGTGAAATTTACAGGGTCTTAGAACCTGGAAGCAAATTGGTCATTCTTGAGTTCTCTCAACCAAGTAGCTTTTGGTTCAAGCCTATTTATCAATTTTACATGAACTGGATCACCCCGACGATTGGTAATTTATTTTCAGGCAATAGAGCAGCCTACCAATATTTAAATGATAGTGTCATTGCTTTTCCAGAAGGTAGTGCTTTTATCCATATTTTTGAACAAGTTGGTTTTAAACAAGTCTTTCAGAAAAAATTAACATTAGGCATATGCAGTATTTATTGCGGAATAAAATAAGCTATTTATTGATTAGTTTATGTTTTAGCAGTGCTACAATAGCACAGAGGGATGAAGTGTTTCAGCCTGACCACGACGATCTTCCCTATTATTTTGGAATGAGTATTGGATTTAGTAATAACTATTTAGCATTTAATAGAGCAAATCGTTTTTTGTCCGCAAACACTACTTCAAGCATTGGTGATCCTTATAGTATCATTGAAATTAATCCAATCAACAATCTCTACTACAATCTTGGACTTGTTGGTACTTTAAAATTAACCAAGCATGTTTTATTAAGAGCTAACCCCACTTTATTAATTGTCGGCACAAAAAATGTCATTGATTTTAAGGTTAAGAAAACTCCAAACTTGAATCAAAAATTAAATGTATCCTCTAGTATCATTCACCTTCCTGTAGCATTTAAGTTTCAATCCGATAGGTACAACGGTTTTAGGTATAATAATATCATGCGGCACTATTTATTGTTAGGCGGAAAATTTGATTTCGACTTAGCTAGTAATAAAGCAGGAAAAATTGCCACGCCGTCTACAGGTGTTTCGGTTTTGCCCAACACTTACCCAAGTGTATTAAAAGGAACAGATTTAGGTGCTGAAATTGGCGTAGGAGTTAGCTTTTACCTAAGGTATGCTACTATTTCTCCAGAAGTTAAATTTAGTTATGGCTTGAAAGACTTGCATCAATTAAATACGACCTACCCTTTAATGAATAACCTAGAAAAAGTGAGTTCAAACTTTGTCTATTTCACTATTCATATAGAAAACTAATTAACTCCTTATGCCAAACTACTTAATAAAAAATACTACGATTATTAATGAAGGAAGTCGTTTTGTTGGGGATGTATTAATAAAGGATGGAAGGATTGAAAAAATAGCTAATTCGATTGAGCCAACCTTTTCAGTAGAAGAGATCAATGGTGAAGGACAATTTCTTTTACCAGGTGTGATAGATGATCAAGTGCATTTTAGGGAACCAGGATTAACCCATAAAGCAAATATTTATACCGAGGCAAAAGCAGCTGTAGCAGGTGGCACGACTAGTTTTATGGAAATGCCTAACACCAATCCTCCTGTATTTACACAGGAACTACTAGAAGATAAATACCAAATTGCTGCCTCAAACGCATTGGCGAACTATTCTTTTTTCATGGGAACTTCACAAGATAATGTAGAAGAGATTTTAAAAACCAATGCGAAGAAAAATGAAGTTTGTGGTGTAAAAATTTTTATGGGCTCTTCTACCGGTAATTTATTAGTTGACAACCCGATTGTCTTAGAGCGCATCTTTGAAGGCTCTGAATTGTTAATTGCAACACACTGCGAAGAGGAAGCTATTATTAAAAAAAATAAAGCTATTGTTGAAGCGACCAAAACAATTTTAGAAACAAGCGACCACCCTATTATCAGAGATGTGGATGCTTGTTTTGAATCTTCTTTTAAAGCCATCCAATTAGCTAAAAAATTTGATACAAGATTACACATATTGCACATTAGCACTGCCAAAGAATTACAATTATTCTCCAACCTTAAACCATTGGCCGAAAAACGCATTACTGCAGAAGTCTGTGTGCATCATTTACATTTTACAGCAGACGATTATGCCGCAAAAGGCAATTTAATCAAGTGCAATCCAGCCATTAAAGCAGCAGAAAATAAAACTGCATTATGGGAAGGCTTATTGAATGACCAACTTGACATCATTGCTACAGACCATGCACCACATACCTGGGAGGAAAAGCAAGAAGCCTATGTGCATGCTCACGCAGGATTACCCTTGGTACAACATGGTTTGATGTTGATGCTAAAATATGTTCATGAAGGCAAACTAAGCATGGAAAAAATGGTGGAGAAAATGAGCCATGCTGTTGCCACTTGTTTTCAAATTAAAGAAAGAGGCTTTATTAGAGAAGGCTATTATGCAGATCTAGTTCTTGTAAAAGCATTGCCTTATACAGTTACTAAAGACAATATATTATACAAATGCGGATGGAGCCCATTTGAAGGCACCCAATTTCCTTATAGCATTCAATCTACTTTTGTCAATGGTCACCTTGTTTACCATCAAGGTCAGTTCAACGAAGCACAAAAAGGAAGTAGAATCCAGTTTACAAGAAGTTAAATGCAGGTAGATAAAACGACGATACTTGATATTGGATTATTGGACAACAATGAATCTATAGGACTTGCTAGTCATTTAGATTTTTGTAAAACAAATGGCGGTAAAGCGCAATGGATGCAGCTTATCACAAATCCTTTAGATACCAAGTATGCCATTGAATCCAGACAATCTGCCTTACAAATTTTTATAGCAGAGAAAGCCTTTTTGGACCAAATGAAAATTTCCAATGGAACTTGTTTAGTCATTGACCAATTTTATGGATCCAGTTTTTCACCCATTCCTAAACAAATCAGTTTGCCTGGTGCTTATTGGTATCAATTTTGGAATAAAACAGATTACGCACTAATTGCTTATTCTGTTCAGCATTTATTAAATTTTGTTCAAGCATTGGATCAATGGCTTAAAGTGTTTGAGGGATACGCACATAATTCTGTGTTAAATACCTTAATTGTGCCACTCAAGCAAAAAATAGCCGATTTAGATTGTCTAAAAATCAATAGCAATAATTTAAAAAATGATCCTCAAACAGTATTGGAGTTAGGTTATTTTTTTTACTACCAATATAAAGCACAGATCAAAAATTTACAAGCGCATTTTTACGTGTTGGATGCTTATTATAGTATGGCCACTGCGATACAGGAACACCAATTCATCTTCCCAGAATGGATAGATCAACTTTCGCCTATGATTGAATTTGAGGGCGCGGTGCATCCACTAGTAACCAATGCAGTAGGGAATGATTTAAGTTTAAATGATCAAGCAGGTTTTTTATTTTTAACTGGTGCAAATATGGCCGGTAAAAGTACTTTCATTAAAACAGTTGGATTACTTACTTACCTTGCGCATATTGGTATGGGTGTGCCAGCAAAAAAATGCAAGCTTACTATTTTTGATGGCCTCATCACCAACCTAACAACTGCCGATAATGTGCTCAAAGGAGAAAGTTATTTTTTTAACGAAGTGCAACGCATTAAACATACTATAACAAAGGTGATGGATGGAAAAAAATATTTAGTCCTAATTGATGAATTATTCAAAGGAACGAATATCATTGATGCGATGAAATGTAGTACAAAAGTAATTGAAGGCTTACAAGCTTTAAAACAATCCTTTTGTATTTTATCTACCCATTTATATGAAATAAGCGAACCACTAAAGGTCTACCCACATATTCAATTTTGTTATTTTGAAACTGCTGTCATTGGTAAAACATTGCTATTTAATTATACCTTGAAAAAAGGAGTCAGCCAGGATAGACTTGGCTATCTTATTTTAGAAAGAGAAGGGGTTGTGGATTTGATTGAACGTATTAATACTTAAATACGGTTTCAATTATTTGTTATTTTTCAAAGAAACATGCTCGTTAAAACAAGAGGCGCTTCCTTATTTGGAATGGACGCCATCGGCATACAAGTAGAAGTCAATGTGAGTATGGGGCAAGGCTATTGTATCGTTGGACTTCCGGACACAGCAGTTAAGGAAAGTTTACACCGAACAGAAATCGCCATTAAGGCCAATGGATTTCAGATGCCAAGAACAAAATTAGTCATCAATTTAGCCCCCGCTGATATCAAAAAAACGGGTCCTGCATTTGACCTTCCAATTGCCATTGGCATCCTTGCTGCATCAGACCAGATAGTCAATTCAAAGGTTTTGACAGACTACTTAATGATGGGTGAACTCAGTTTAAATGGATCAATTCAGCCAATCAAAGGGGTGCTAGCCATGGCCATCTATGCAAAAGAAGCTGGTTTAGTTGGATTGATCATTCCAAAAAAAAACGCAGATGAGGCATCTTTGATTGAGGGGCTTAAAGTATATGCATTTGATCACCTAACCGAAGTCACTCAGTTTTGTAACCATCCCGAATTATATAGTCCTTATCAAAAAAATGATTCAGAAAAAGATGCAGCATCCATTATTTACCCCGTTGACTTTGCTTTTATAAAAGGACAGTTTCAGGCAAAAAGGGCGATTGAAATAGCCGCTGCAGGTGGACATAATTTAATCATGGTTGGACCACCAGGTGCAGGAAAAACATTGTTGGCAAAAACAAGTATTAGTATCCTGCCAACAATGAGCCATGCAGAAACATTGGAGACGAGTAAAGTGTATAGCTTGTTGGGTAAGCTATCCCAAAAAGCTGGGCTGATGCAAACCCGTCCATTTAGAAATCCGCACCATTCTTTATCTGCTATTGCCCTAGTGGGTGGCGGATCCATTCCACAACCTGGTGAAATTTCGATGGCGCATAATGGTGTATTATTTTTAGACGAACTACCTGAATTCAGTAGAGCAGCAATAGAAATTTTAAGACAACCCATGGAAGCAGGATTTGTGAGTATCTCTAGATCTAGACAAACTGTTGAGTTCCCTAGTCGATTTATGTTGTTTGCTTCGATGAATCCCTGCCCTTGTGGGTATTTTAATCATCCTCAAAAAGCATGTACCTGTAGTCCGAGCATTGTTGGAAAATACCTACATAAAATTTCAGGGCCATTACTAGACAGGATTGATTTACAAATTGAAGTGGTACCTGTAACTTATGAGGAACTAACAAACAATAGCATTATAGAAAGCTCTTTGACCATCCGCAACAGGGTACAAAACGCAAGAGCTATTCAATTAAATCGATATGCAAAGCGGCCAGGTATCAATACTAATGCACAAATGCAATCTTATGAGTTAAAAGAATGGGCGCAATTAGATGATGCTTCTGCAAAATTATTAAAGATGGCGATGGAACAATTCCAGCTGAGTGCTAGAGCCTATGATCGAATCATCAAAGTAGCACGAACTATTGCAGATTTAGATGGGTCAAAAGATATTCAAAATCAGCATATTAGTGAATCCATTCAATACAGGATGCTGGATCGAGCTGGCTGGGGACAGGCTTATTAATATTCCCCTAATATTGTCCGGTAGTTAACATCACTAAAGTGCAAGCTTCAATTGTTTCAATATTAGCAGTATGCGCGAGTTGAACCAATGTTGGATTTTCAGTGCCAGGATTGAAAATGATCCGCTCAGGCTTTAGCGCAATAATTTGATCATAATATTCGGCTTGTGCAGAAGGCCCTAAATACAGAGTCAAACTGGCTATGGAACCTGTTTGTGGCCATTCTTGCATGATTGGCAAAGATTGGATCATACCTTTTTTAATCCCATATGGATAAACTTTATGTCCTTTTTCTGTTAACATGACCGTAGCCATATAACTATATCTTTCTGGATTGGGCGATGCCCCTAAAACCATGGTAATATTTGATTGCATAAAACAAATTTATTATTAAAAAATTAAAACTGTTTTTATTTTGTTACAATAAAAG
>Ga0079300_10000524_pt1 | contig 14423 bp, 10 predicted proteins | sample Wag4_2014_7_11_FD_74799 | JGI IMG/M metagenome (GOLD analysis project Ga0079300, IMG submission 74799) | Fresh water microbial communities from Ohio, USA - Utica-2 Time Series HT 2014_7_11 | ecosystem: Environmental > Aquatic > Freshwater > Water tank | place: USA: Ohio | collected 2014-07-11
TCCTGTGGAAGTGCCCGCTGCCGAACGCGGGGCAGGGCGGCCTCGCGGTCGTCGGCGACCGCATCTACCTCACGACCTTCGCCGAGCAGGATCCCGCGAAGCCGCGGCAGTCGAATGCGATCCTGTGCCATGCGGTCGACCGCGCGACGGGCGCGATCGTGTGGACGCGCGAGCTGCGCGCCGACCACGGCCGCACGAGTCCGCAGATGTACGCGTTCAGCGACTCGACCTCCTGGTCGCCGGTCGCGAGCCATGCGCGCGTGTGGTTCCTCAACAGCTCGGGCTCGATGGCGTGCTTCACGCGCGACGGCGACGAGGTGTGGCGCCGCGAGTTCCGCACGCAGCCCGAGGCGTATCCGTTCAACCGCCAGTGCGAGCCGATCGCGGTCGGCGAGTACCTCGTGACCATCGAGCCGATCGCGAAGGACCACCCGCGCTACGACGCCGCGCGCGACGACTGGAACTACCTGCACGCGATCGATCGCGCGACGGGCAAGGTCGCGTGGATCTCCGAGGATTCCTGCACCTTCTACTGCACGCCCGTGCTTGGTCCGCACGGGATCCTGATCGGTCGCGGCGGTCCGCACGATGTGCCCGAGCGGCCGATCGGCCTCTCGATGATCGATCCTGCGAACGGCCGGCGCGTCTGGGCATTCGAGCCGAAGGGCGATCTGGGCGACGACGGCGGCTGGGAGGCGCTCTACGCGCTGCACTCGGACGCGCGCTACGCGTACTGGTTCCGCAACGGCCGCGTGCAGTCGCACATCGTGCTCGATGCTGCGACGGGCGCGCTCGTGCGCGAGCAGCCGCTCGGCGTGTACGCCGATGTGCTGCGGTTCGATCCCGCCACGCTCGTGCCGACGAAGTTCGTGAACGCCGACATGCGCCGGCTGTCCGACCCCGTGCATCCGCTCGCCGCGGGCGAGCAGCTCCATGTCCATCCGCAGTGGCACACGAACCTCGTCGCGGGCGGCTACCACTGGTTCCTGTGCACGACCAACAACCGCCGCAACGGGCTCGCGCCGGCGGGACACAGCGGGCCGGCGTACTCGCTGGGGCGCGTGCAGGTCGAGACGGGTCGCGTCGAGTACATGGAGCTTCCCGGCGGGCTCGATGCCCGCGGCGAGCCGCTGTACGGCAAGCCGCTGCGCACGAAGACCGTCGACGCGCGCGGCGTCGAGATCGCCGACGAGGACCGCTCGCGCACCGACGGCTGGGAGATCGACGCGTTCTTCCCCACGCCGGTCGTGCTCGGGTCGCACCTCTACATCACCACGATGCTCGGCACGGTGTACGTGGTCGACATCACGGCCGAGGATCTCGACCAGCGCGCGCTGGTCGCCGTGAACGACCTCGGACCGCTCGGCGACTGCTGGTCGATGTCGGGGCCGTCGGCCGCGGGTGGGGTGCTCTACCACCGCAGCGCGCGCGAACTTGTGGCCATCGGGGCCGCCAAGTAGCGTGCGGGCATGGCGTTCGAAACCGCGTTTCCTGAAGCTCCGTCGCTCGCGCCCGTCGCAACGAATGATCGAATCCGCGGCGTCGACATCGCCCGCGGCATCGCGCTGCTCGGCATCCTGCTCGTCAACACGCGGTTCTTCTTCACGCCGCTCGGGTCGGCGATCGATCCGACGGTGCGGGTGCCCGGGATCGAGGTGACCACGGCGGACGCCATCGCATGGAGCGTGGTCGAGGCGTTCTGCTCGTTCAAGTTCATCTCGCTGTTCTCGATGCTGTTCGGCTTCGGGCTCGCGATGCAGGCGGCTCGCGCCGAGTCGTCGGGCCGCGCGCGCTGGGAGGCGGGCGCGCGGCGTCTGGCCGCGATGCTCGCGATCGGGCTCGCGCATGGCCTGCTCGTCTGGTACGGCGACATCCTCACGCTGTACGCGTGCCTGGGCGTGGTGGTCGTGCTCTGCGCGCGGCTGTCGGCGCGCACGGTGCTGGTGATCGCGGGCGCGGTGGCGGGCATCGTGATGCTGCTCACGGTCCTGACCTCCGCGCTGCAGTACGCCGCGAGCTCGCTCCAGGATGGCACCGAGGTCCGGGTCACCCAAACCGAGCAGGACGAGGGTGATTCGAGCGTGTCGAAGGAGCTCGTCGCGATCCTCGAGGCGGACATGGCCAAGGATGCGCCGCGCGGAGCGGAGGCCATGCTCGCCGCGCAGTTCAACCCGCGCGACGCGCGCTGGATCGCCGCAGAGGTCGCGGCGTTCCGCGAGGGTCCGTTCGTCGACGCGTTCGCCTTCCGTGCCGCGAACTTCGCGATGTCGTACGTCGCGGCGCTCTTCGGCTACGGCTGGCATGCGCTCGCGATGATGCTGCTCGGCGTGTACGCGCTGCGCTCGGGGCTCTTCGCGTCCGACCCCGAGGCGTCGCGCCGCCGCCGGCGGATCGCGCGGATCTCGTGCGCCATCGGCCTGCCGCTCGCCATCGCCGCGCCCGGTGCCTTCTGGGTGTTCGGGCTCGAGAGCGGCTTCGCGGCGTTCTGCCATCTCGTCCTGCTCGAGGCGGGCGCGCTCGTCCTGCCGATCGGATACGCGTGCATCGCGGTCGAGTGGGGACCGCGGCTTCCGGGCATCGTCGCCGAGGCGCTCGCGCGGACGGGACGCATGTCGCTCACCGTCTACCTCGCCGAATCGCTCGTCTGCACCGCGCTTGCCTCGTGGTGGGGGTTCGCGCTGTTCGGCACGATCGCCGACGTGCGCATGGTGCTGATCGCGCTCTCGGTCTGGGTTGCGCTTGTCGTGGCCGCGACGCTCTGGCTCGGCCGCTTCCGAACCGGCCCGATGGAGTGGCTCTGGCGCAGCGCGACCTACCTGCGAAATCCCGGCTGAACGCCCGCGGAGACTCGACACGCGCAGGCACCGCGGTAGCATGGCGCGCCCATGCACGCTCCGAACTTCAACCTGCACGGCAAGGTGGCGCTGGTCACCGGCTCCTCGAAGGGCCTCGGCAAGGCGATGGCCTTCGCACTCGGCTCGGCGGGCGCCACGGTCGCCTTCAACTACGCGAACGGCAAGGACTGGGCCGAGGAGACCTTCGCCGAGTACCGCGCGCAGGGCTTCAAGGGCGGCCTCTACCGCGCGAACGTGATCGACCCCGCCGACGTCAAGGCGATGTGCGCGCAGATCGCCGCCGAGCTCGGTCCGATCGACATCGTGATCCCGAACGCGACCCCCGCGCAGCCCCTCAAGCCGATCGAGCAGTACGACTGGGAGTTCTACCAGTCGATGTACGACTTCTTCGTGAAGAGCCCGTACCTGCTCACCCGCGAGGTGCTGCCGCACATGAAGCAGCGGAAGTGGGGCCGCATCATCAACATCACCAGCGAGGTGTTCAGCCGCGGCGTCGCGCCGTTCTCGGCGTACGTCGCCGCGAAGGGCGGGCAGATCGGCTGGTCGCGCTCGATGGCCAACGAGCTCGCGCCCTGGAACATCACCGTGAACATGATCGCGCCGGGCTGGATCCCGGTCGAGCGCCACGCCAACGACCCCGAGCACGAGAAGGAGGCGTACCGCCGCCTGATCCCGATGGGTCGCTGGGGCATCCCGCAGGACCTCGCGGGCACGGTCGTGTACCTCGCGAGCGAGGCGTCGAACTTCGTCACCGGTCAGGACATCCACGTGAACGGCGGCATGACGGTCGGTTGACCGCGGCCGCTCCCGAAGATTGAGGAATCACCATGAAGAAGCTGATCTCGCTCGTTGCCCTCGCGTCCCTCGGTCTCGGCCTCGTGGCCGCGGCGCCCGCCGGCGACCTCGTGGAGGCGCAGAAGGCGCGCATCGCCGCGTTCAAGGCCGCGCCGAAGAAGCGCCCGCACGTCGCGTTCGTCTCGAACGGCGTCGCCGACTTCTGGACCATCGCCAAGGCCGGCGCGATCGCCGCGGGCAAGGCGAAGGACATCGACTGCGACGTCACCGTCGAGTTCCCCGGCGGCGGCCTCGGCGACCAGAAGCGCATGCTCGAGGACCTCGTGATCAAGGGCATCGACGGCATCTCGGTCAGCCCGATCGATCCGAGCAACCAGGTCGAGGTCATGAACCTCGTCGCCGAGAAGGCGCTGCTCATCACCAACGACTCCGACGCGCCGAAGGCCCCGCGCCTCTGCTACATCGGCATGGACAACTACGAGGCCGGCCTCCTGTGCGGCAAGCTCGCGCGCGAGGGCTGCAAGGGCGGCAAGGTCGCGATCTTCATCGGCCGCCTCGAGCAGGACAACGCCAAGCGCCGCCGCCAGGGCTTCATCGACGGCCTGCTCGGCCGCACGCCCGATCCGACGCGCTTCGACGAGCCCACGAAGGTCTTCACCGAGGGCGGCTACACCTTCGTCGGCACGTGGACCGACTCGTTCGACCGCGCGAAGGCGAAGGCGAACATCGAGGACGTGATGATCAAGAATCCCGACCTCGCGCTGATGACGGGCCTGTTCGAGTACAACTCGACGCTCGCGGTCGAGGTCATCAAGCAGACCGGCAAGCAGGGCAAGGTCCAGCTCGCCGCGTTCGACGAGGGCGCCGACGTCATCGCCGCGATCAAGGAGGGCTTCGTGCTCGGCACGGTCGTCCAGGATCCGTACGGCTACGGCTATGAGAGCGTGAAGGTCCTCAACGCCTTCTGCAAGGGCGACATGTCGATGGTTCCGGCGAACGGCATCATCAACATCCCCGCGAAGGTCATCAAGAAGGACAACGCCGAGGCGTTCTGGAAGGACCTGAAGGCGAAGATCAAGGCCGGCAAGGACGCGAAGTAACGTCGCGGCCATGCAGGCTGAGCGCCCCGTTCTTCTGCGCGTGCGCGGCGTCGGCCGCCGCTACGCGGGCGTGACCGCGCTCGCGGGCATCGACGCCGACGTGCGCGGCGGCGAGGTGCTCGCGATCGTCGGCGAGAACGGCGCGGGCAAGTCGACGCTGCTCAAGATCCTCTCGGGCGTCGTGCAGCCGAGCGAGGGCGACCTCCAGGTCGCCGGCGTCTCGGGCGGGGCCGGGACCGGCGTGCTCGAGACGGTCGCGCTCGACGGCGTGCGCGGCGCGACCAAGGCGGGCATCGCGCTCGTCCACCAGGAGCTGAACCTTGCCGAGAACCTCGACGTCGCGGGGTCGATCTTCCTTGGGCGCGAACCGTCGCGCCTCGGCTGGCTCGACCGCGCGCGCATGCACGCCGAGGCGCGCGCCTGGCTCGCGCGCGTGGGGCTCGACATCGATCCCGGCACGCTGTGCGGCGCGCTGCCGATCGCGCAGCGGCAGCTGGTGGAGATCGCGAAGGCGCTCTCGACCGAGTCGCGCGTCCTGATCCTCGACGAGCCGACCTCGAGCCTGACCGCGCGCGAGACCGAGCGCCTGCTCGCCATCATGGACGAGCTCCGCCGCGCGGGTGTCGCGGTCGTGTTCGTGTCGCACCACCTCGACGAGGTCATGCACATCGCCGACCGCGTGATCGTGCTGCGCGACGGCCGCAAGACCGGCGAGCTCGCGCGCGGCGAGTACGACCGCGCGATGATCGAGCGCCTGATGGTCGGTCGCGACATCGCGCCGGCGGCGCGGCGCGGCGTCGCTCCCGGCGCGGCGGTGCGGCTCGCGGTCGACGGGCTGGTCTCGGCGCATCGCCGCCGCACGCCGGTGTCCTTCTCCGTGCGCGCGGGTGAGATCGTCGGACTCGCGGGCCTGGTGGGCGCCGGACGCACCGAGGTGCTGGAGGCGATCGCGGGCGTCACCGCGCACGGCGGCCGGGTGCGCCTCGACGGCGTGCCGCTGTCGGGCGATGCGTCCGAGCGGGTGCGGCGCGGCGTCGCGATCGTGCCCGAGGACCGCGCGCGCAACGGGCTCTTCCTCGAGAACCCGGTGGCCATGAACATGTCGCTCGCGTGGATCGACCGCAGCAGCCGCGCGCGGCTGGTCGACGGCCGCGGCGAGGCGACGCTCGTCGACCGGATGGTCGCGCGCATGCAGCTCCGTCCCGCGCAGCCCGGCCGGCGCGTGCAGACGCTTTCGGGCGGCAACCAGCAGAAGTCGGTGATCGGGCGCTGGCTCGCGGTCGACCCCGCGGTGCTGCTGCTCGACGAGCCGACCCGCGGCGTCGACGTCGGCGCGCGCGCGGAGATCCACGCCGAGGTCCGCCGGCTGGCCGACGCCGGCAGCGCGGTCCTGTTCGCCTCGAGCGAGCTCGAGGAGGTGCTCCTCCTCGCCGACCGCGTGATCGTGATGCACGAGGGCGCGGTCGCGGGCGAGATCGCCGCCCACGAGGCCACGGAAATCGCGATCATGCGGCTCGCGACCGGCGGCGTCGCGTCGGAAGCCCCGCGCGCGGGGCCGTGAGCACGCCGTTCCGTGCGCCGTTCGACACCGCGTCGAGTTCGCCTGAAGAAGCACGCCCGATGAAGAAGGCTCCATGAAGAAGGCCCCATGAAGAAGGCTCTCGGCATCATCGGCATCTTCCTCGCGATCTTCGTGTTCGCGTCGCTGTACGGCGAGAACTTCCTGAGCGGCATCAACATGATGCAGCTCTCGCAGCGCACCGCGCTCTACTCGATCCTCGCGCTGGGAGCCGCGCTGGTCATCGTGACCGGCGGCATCGACCTCTCGATCGGCTCGGTGGTCTGCCTCGCCGGCATCATGACGCCGTGGCTGTTGGTCGAGCACGAGTGGTCGCCGTGGGCGGTGATCCCCACCGTGCTCGCGCTGTCGGCGGCGATCGGGCTCTGCCACGGCCTGCTCATCACCCGCCTGCGCCTGCAGCCCTTCCTCGTCACGCTGTGCGGACTGCTCCTCTACCGCGGCATCGCGCGCTGGATGACCGGCGACCAGACCCAGGGCTTCATGGGCGAGTTCGACGGCGTGCGCAAGATCGCCACCGGGCGCATCGCGATCCCGGGCGTCGAGAACTTCCTGCTGCCGGCCACGGTGATTCCCGCCGCGATCCTGGTGGCCGTGATCGGGCTCTTCTACGCGCGCACCGTGTGGGGCCGCTGGCTGCTCGCCACCGGCCGCAACGAGAGCGCGGCGCGCTACTCGGGCATCCCGACGGCATGGCTCATCACGTTGTCGTACGTGGCGTGCAGCCTGCTCGCCGGCTTCGGCGGCATGCTCTTCATCTTCGACATCAGCAGCGCGCAGCCGTCGGACTTCGGCAACTTCTACGAGCTGTACGCGATCGCCGCGGCGGTGCTCGGCGGCTGCAGCCTGCGCGGCGGCGAGATCAGCGTGATCGGCGTGGTCGTCGGCGCCGCCACGCTGCAGGTGCTGCGCACCACCATCATCCTCGTCGGACTCTCGTCGCAGCTCGAGTTCGCGGTCATCGGCGCGGTGCTGCTGATCGGCGTGGCCGCCGACGAGCTCGTCCGCCGCTTCATCGCCAGACGGCTCGAGCGCCAGGGCGCCTCCGCGCGCGCCTGAGCCCCATCGACTTCGCCCACTTCCTCCGGAGAACCCATGCAGCTTCCCACCTCGCTCACCATCGCCCTTCCCCTCGCGCTCGCGGCGTTCGGCCTCGCCGCCGCCAGCGTCCCGCCCAAGCAGAACGCCCAGAAGGACGAGAAGGCGCCGCTCGGCAGCATCTCGAAGAAGGAGTGGGGCGAGGTCGACGGAAAGCCCGTCCAGCTCTGGACCCTCAAGAACGGCAAGGGCATGGAGGCCGAGATCACCAACTACGGCACGATCATCGTGTCGCTCAAGGTGCCCGACGTGAAGAAGGGGAGCGTCGACGTGGTGCTCGGCCGCGAGAGCGCGAAGGACTACGTCGAGCGCACCCAGTACTTCGGCTGCACCGCCGGCCGCTGCGCGAACCGCATCGCGGGCGGCAGGTTCACCATCGACGGCAAGGAGCACGTCCTCGCGACCAACAACGGCGCCAACCACCTCCACGGCGGCGTGAAGGGCTTCGACAAGGTCGTCTGGGAGGGCGAGTCGCGCATGACCCGCAGCGGCCCGTCGGTCGTCTTCAAGTACCGCTCGAAGGACGGCGAGGAGGGCTATCCCGGCAACGTCGATGCCACCGTGGTCTACACGCTCACCGGCATGAACGAGCTCAAGGTCGAGATGGCGGCGACCACCGACCAGGCGACCTGCGTGAACCTCGCGCACCACTCGTACTGGAACCTCGCGGGCCACAACGCGGGCGACGTGCTCGGCCACATGCTCTCGATCCCCGCGAAGAGCTACACGCCGGTCGACGCGACGCTCATCACCACCGGCGAGATCGCGCCCGTCGCGAACACGCCGCTCGACTTCACCATCATGAAGGCGATCGGCCAGGACTTCGCCAAGATGCCGGCGACCAAGGACGATCCGGGCGGCTACGACCACAACTTCGTGCTCGACCAGACGCCGACCCAGGGCGGGCTGTGGCTCTCGGCGATCCTGCACGAGCCGAAGTCGGGCCGCACGATGGAGATCTGGTCGAACCAGCCGGGCATCCAGTTCTACACCGGCAACTTCCTCGACGGCATCCCCGGCAAGGGCGGCGCGGTCTACCAGAAGAACGGCGCGCTCTGCCTCGAGACGCAGGCCTTCCCCGACTCGATCAACAAGCAGGGCAAGGCCGGCTGGCCGAACGTCGTGCTGAAGCCGGGCGAGACCTACGCGCACACGATGGTGCACCGCTTCACGACGACGCCGGCCGCGGAGCCGACGGCGCCCGCGAAGAAGTGAGCTTGAAGCCACGCGAAGAAGTGAGCTTGAAGCCACGCGAAGAAGTGAGCTGAGCGCCGCGCGAAGAAGTGAGCTTGGATTCACGCGAAGAAGCAAGCGTCGCGCAGCACCCGCGAAAACGAGAAGCCGCGCGCGGGATCACCGCGCGCGGCTTGTTCTTTCTCAAGTGAGGATCGGCTCGCGGGGGGCGCCGCGGGGAAGCCGATGCTGGTTCTCGCGCCGATCAGCGGCGGCGACGACCGGCGAGACCCGCGAGGCCGAGGAGCGCAACCGCGCCCGGCGTCGGGACTGCCGAGAAGAAGCCGACGTTGTAGGTCGACAGCGAGTTGGACGGACCGTCGGCGGTCGCGAGGGCCGAGAGGCTCACGCGGTACGAACGGCCGGCCTCGACATCGAACGAGCCCGATCCGATCGACGGACCGGTGAAGGCGAGCAGGATGTTGCCCGAGACCGCATCGACGACCGACAGCGCGATCGACGAGCTGTTGCCGGCGCCCATGGCTTCGCGCCACAGGTTGGCGATCCAGCGGATCGACTCGGTGGAGTCGGCGGTGAAGACGACGGTGGCGATGCTGCCCGCATTGACGAGCGCGGTTTCGCCGGAGGCGTCGATCTGGGCGGCGCCGACGAAGCTCATCTCCCCGTAGGAGAGACCGGAGCCCTGCGTGGCGAGCGCGCTGAAGGCGCTGTTGCCGGAGCTCGCCGAACCGAACCAGCTGCCGAAGCCGCTGTTCGACTCGGAGTCGACGACGGAACCATTGACCGAGACGGCGACCTCACGGGCCGCAGACTGGTAGACAAAGCCTGCGCTCGCGGCCTGAGTGGCAGCGAGAGCCACGGCCGACAGCGCGGCCGCGCGGATATACGAATGCATGTTGTAACTCCCGTTTTCCGCGACGAGTTCCCGCTCGTCGCTTCCTCACTTTGACGGTCGCGTGACCGCCTCCCTAGACCCCGACTGTAGCACGCCTTCGGGGGGCTCCAAATGGATCGTGCCGTCTTTGACGCGAACGATGGTTGTTTCAGATTTCGGCCAGCCGGCTCCGGCGCGATAAGCAGGTCGAAAAACGACGCAGGCCGCTGGCATCTGTCCGTGAGGACTCATGCCAGCGGCCTGTCGCGTCTTGGAGCACCAGAGGTGCGTGTGCTCGCCTCAGCGGAGCAGTCGGACGCACCTGCAAATACATGGTTGAGTCAATTCGACGGCAATTTTCCTGCGGCGGCCGCCGGTTCGGCGCCGAGCGGTCGCAGTGACCCATAATAGGAGCCTGGAATCAGCGGCAAGCCCAAGAGTTGCAGGGCGAGGTTGCCCGCGTCGCCGTTTCGGATCGGCTGGACCTCCGCGTCACGGCTTCCGATGTCCTCGCGATTCGGAAGGCGCCGCAAGGCACACGTCTTATAGAGGTCGCTGGAGGGTTCCCCGCCACCAATCCAGACCAGGAACGCGATCCGGAAGTTGAGCGGGCAGGTGATGTCGGTGTGCGTCTTGCGGGGGACGCCGCCGCCGTGGTCGGAGGTCAGGATGATCGCCGTCTTCCCGCGGAGGTCTGGATCGGACTCGATGGCGTCGAGGATGGTCCCGAGCCCGCGATCGACCTCCTCGACCGACTTGAAGTAGGGGGTGCCGGGCTTCACGACCCAGTCGAAGCTGTGGCCGGCGATGTCGGGCGCGGCGAAGTGGATGAAGTCGAGCGATCGGCCGGTGGTGCGGCGCAGGCGGTCCGCGGTGGCGCCGGCGATGTCGACGGTCCGGTCGCCGAAGAGGAAGAGATCGATCTTCGAGGAGCCCTGGTCGTCGCCGGTCGTGTCGCGGGCGCCCGAGTCCCAGCTGTAGCTCTGCTCGAAGAGCCAGAACTTGGTCTTGCTGGTCGCGAGGCTGGTGGCCAGGCCCGCGTCATGCGCGACATCGAACATGCTGGTGAGGTAGGTGCCCTTGCGGACGTGGATCGAGCCGCCTTCCTTCGCTCCCGGCGGGTCGTCGTTGTCGAGCCAGCCGTGGCCGTACGGACCGAGGACGGGGCGACCGGTCACCATCGAGATGTGGTTCGGCAGCGTGATGGTGTACTGCGGGTCGGTGCGGGCGTCGAGCGTGTGCGGTCCCTGCATCAGGCGCGCGAAGTTGGGGAAGCTCGCGAGATGCGGCGCCTCGAGGAGGTCGGCGCGCAGTCCGTCGACGCTGACCACCAGCACGTGGTCGACGGGCGGGCGGCCGAACGCCCCCGTGGCGACGGCCTGCTGTGCGCGTGGGGACGCTGCCTCGGCCGTCCTGTCGCCCGGGTCGATGGACGGGTGGCCATCCGGAAGACCGTTCGGAACGCCGAGCGGCGAGGCTGCGAGCAGGGCACCGGAGAGGGCACAGGCGAGCGCGCGCGCGGCGGCGGGTGTGCAGGTGCGCGAGGAGACGGCGGAAGCGGTCATGCGCGCAGGGTACGCGACCGGTGTGTGGTTCATGTTCGCCGGCGCACGAGGTTGGCGCCGAGCGCGCGGATCTCGTCGGTGGTGCGCACGCCGGCGAGCGCCATCGCCAGCTCGAACTCCGCGCGCAGCATGCCGAGGGCGCGCATGACGCCCTCCTCGCCGCCGGCGCCGAGACCCCAGAGGATCGGCCGTCCGACCGCGACCGCGTCGGCGCCGAGGGCGACCGCGCGCAGGATGTCGGTGCCGCGGCGGATGCCGCCGTCGGCGACGACCGGCCCGCGTCCGCGGGCGGCGGAGGCGCAGGGCGCGAGGACGTCCGCGGTCGCGGGCGCGCCGTCGAGCTGCCGTCCGCCGTGGTTCGAGATCCAGACGCCGCGCGCGCCCGCGTCGAACGCCGCGCGCACGTCATCCGGGCGGCAGAGGCCCTTCACGATGATCGGACGGGTCGTCCACGAGGCGAGTTGCTCGACGTCGCGCCACGTGAGCGTCGCGTCGATGGTCCACGACAGCGCGCCGCCGATGCCGACGCCAGTGTGGCCGGTCGGTCCGCCGGGGCGCTCGAGGTTCACGATGCGCAGCCCGTCGGGCACGCGGAACCCGTTGCGCATGTCGCGCTCGCGGATGCCCCACACGGGCGTGTCGGCGGTCACCGCGAAGGCCTCGATGCCGGCGGCGTCGGCGCGCTCGACGAGCGACCGGGTGAAGCCGCGGTCCTGCGAGATGTAGACCTGCATCCAGAGCGGCGCGGTGGTCGCGGCGCGGACCTCCTCGAGCGCCGTGGTCGACAGGCTGGACAGGCACATCGGCAGTCCCGCCGCCGAGCAGGCGCGCGCGGTGGCGCACTCGCCGTCGGGATGGGCCATCCGCTGCATCGCGGTGGGCGCCGCCATGAGCGGGCAGGGGAACGCGCGGCCGAAGAGCTCGCTGCGGCCGCTGCGCTGCGACACATCGACCATGCCGCGGTAGTGGATCTCGAGCTCGCGCCACGCGGCCTCGCTGCGCGCGAGGGTCGTCTCGTCCCACGCGCCCGAGCGGTAGTAGTCCCACGCGGTGGGTTCGATCGCCCGCTCGGCGAGCAGGGCGAGGTCGGCGAGGTTGACGGCGCGCTCGAGTGGAGACATCCGAGCGGGACAGACTACAGGAACTCGGGGGAGGGGCGAGGGCGCCCGAGGCCGCACCGACACTATGGACAGACGCCCCAGTCCGACAAGACCTGTGCGAGATCGCCGCCGTCGACCAGGCCGTCGCGGTTGACATCGGCTCCTGGGTAAGCCTTGCCCGACGTGCCCCACGCCGCAAGAACCGAGGCGAGGTCGACGCCGTTCACCACGTCGTTTCCATCGACGTCCCCTGCGCAGGGAATGCAGATGGGAGCCGACTCGCAGCAATCAGGCACGCCGTTCGCGTCCTGGTCTGCAAGCGAGCCGACGGAGATCTCGTAGGCGTCAAGCAGGCCGTTGCCATCGCAATCGGCGCCTGCACCGACGCCGTTGTCCCCGATGATGGTTGCACCTGACTGAAGCGTGCCGTTGTTGACGCCGCGGGCATCGCTCGCCGTCGAGCCGCTGAACGACCACGAGCCGATGAGATCGGGATGCGCGGCCGCTTCGGCGGGCGTGAACTCGAGCAGGGCGTTGGAAGCAATCTGCGCCGCCGTGCGCGCGCTCGACCAAATGCGGATGTTGTCGAGTCGGCCGAAGAACTGGGTAGTCGCGTAGCCTGGGGTGCGGCCGAAGGCGAGCGGATGATCTCCGGGCGCGATGGAGCACGGGAAGAGCGCCAGGGTATCGCGCAGCACGCCGTTCAGGTAGTAGCGGGTTGAAACGCCTGGTTCGCACACATAGGCGACGTGCGCCCATGACCCGACAGGCGTCCACATCGATCCGCCGTTGCCGCAGGTTCCAAAGAACTGCGCTGCTGTCACACGATGGTTCCCCGAGGCATCCGCATTGAAGATCTCGACGTTGTAGCAGCCGCTGTCACCAGGACGTTTCGAAATCGGCCTCGCACCGACGACGTTCGATCCGATGAGCATCCAGAACTCGATCGTCATACCGGCTGTCGGCAGCTGCGAAGGGTGATGCGGGATCTGCACCCAGCCTCCCGAATCGAGGTTGAGCACCATGTTGTCCTGGGCGTTCGCCACTCCCGCGATCGTGGCCGCGGCCACTCCGATGCCTATCAATGTCCTGCCGGTCATGCGCTGCTCCTGTGCGGTCGTTCCGCGAGCGTTCGCTGCGTGCGAACGAAGGGAAGATCCGAAAGGAGCGAACGTATGGAAGTTCCAGCTGAAGACCGCGAGCGCGCTCATCGACCCTGCGAGGGCGAGCGACGCAGCAGGGCGACGCAACCGCTGCCTCAATGAGGGCTTGCTGCATTCTGAACGCACCATCTCGGCATGGAGCAGCTCGGCCACGCGCCGATACCCGCCGGTGTCGAGCCGCCCGGTCCAGTCCACCTTCAAGCACCAAGCCTCGTCAGCAGTCCCTCGACCTCGAGAGCGATCTCGGGCGCAGGAACACCCTCGAGTTCGAGGGTGCGTTCGATCTCATCGCGAAGCCGCCGAACCACCGTGCGAACGAGATCGGCCATCTGCTGTTCGTCGAGTCTGAACTCCTCCACGAGATCGGCGTAGCGCCTGCCGTCGAGCGCATGGCGGCGGAAGATCTCCCATGCCATGTTCATTCGACCGCGCGTGCTTTCCTGAAGGGACGACTCAACGCGCATGCACGCATCACGGACGATCGACTGTGCCCACGCACGCTCGAAGGCCTCATCGGCCGCCATCGTCAGCGTCGCCTCCGTGAGGTTCGGGTCGTCGGGTAGCCGCGCGATGCGACTCCCGAGGCGAGCGCGATCGCGCATGGCGCCGCGCGCGTGGAAGAACATGCCGTTCGCCACATATCGGCGCAGCCGCATGCCGCTGGCTCTCGCTCGCGCGGCATAGTCGGCGGCGGCGGTTGGCGAACTTCCGAATGTCCGGAAGAGGAAGGCATGGACCAGTTCTTCTGCGTCGCGCGCGAGCACGGGGGCATGCGCGCGCAGCATTGCGAGCAGCGGCTCCCGGTACCTGGTCAGGAAGTAATCCCTGAGTTCGCCGTAGCGATGCTGCTCGATGGCGCTGTCCATCCAGGTCGCATGCGTGGTTGGAAACGGAAGGCGGGACATGAACGAGAATGTAGCCGTTTGCGGTTGACGCATCGTCGCCGCGCATCGCCGTACACTGCGCCGATGCACCCCGACCTCGTCGCACTCGGACTCGCGCTCGGCGTCGGACTCCTCGTGGGGTTCGAGCGCGAGTCCGAGTGCGACGAGGTCGGGGTGCATCGGCGCAGTGTACGGCGATGCGCGGCGACGATGCGT
>Ga0079300_10000525_pt1 | contig 14418 bp, 13 predicted proteins | sample Wag4_2014_7_11_FD_74799 | JGI IMG/M metagenome (GOLD analysis project Ga0079300, IMG submission 74799) | Fresh water microbial communities from Ohio, USA - Utica-2 Time Series HT 2014_7_11 | ecosystem: Environmental > Aquatic > Freshwater > Water tank | place: USA: Ohio | collected 2014-07-11
GAGTGACGTATGAAAGTACCTCCCAATGTTTGGGCAGCATCGACGAAATTTATATCATTGATTTGAATTTTAAGTAATAGTAGATTCCATTTAACAAAAACATCAGCCAAGACAGCCATATGAAGATAATAGCAATAATTCCGGCCCGTATGGGAAGTACTAGATTCCCGGGGAAGCCAATGGCCAAAATCTTGGGCAAGCCAATGATTGGGCACGTCTACGAGAGAGTATCGAACTGTTCGATCCTTACAGATACAGTAATTGCAACCTGTGATGAAGAGATCTCGACCTACATTAAGTCCATTGGGGGCAGGGCTATAATCACATCAAAGGATCATGAGCGCGCCTCGGATCGTTGCGCTGAGGCTTTGTTTAAAATTGAGAGCCTAGATTATATTAAGTACGACATCGTTGTGATGGTCCAAGGTGACGAGCCGATGACGCATCCTAAAATGATCGAAGAGGCTGTTCAGCCAATGCTGTCGGAACCCAGTATACAAGTAGTTAACCTCCTTGGGGAAATAAAAGATCAACAAGAATTTGAGGATAGAAACTGTATAAAGGTGGTTTGTGATATTCGTGGGAATGCAATGTATTTTTCAAGAGAACCCATTCCGACTCGCAGCAAGGTTGGGAGAGTCCCTATGGGTAAGCAGGTCTGTGTGATACCTTTTCGGCGCGACTTTCTGATTGAATACACGCGGCTCTCAGTAACCCCATTGGAGGTTATAGAGTCGATCGACATGATGCGTGTGTTAGAACACGGTCTAAGAGTCCATATGACTCCCACGAAGTATCAATCACAGTCTGTCGATACACCTGAAGATTTAAAAAGGGTTGAGGCTCTTCTTCGGTCTGGGCTATATGATTGATTTCCATAGGCAGTCTTTTTTGAGAGCTACGTGGGCAATCTTTTAATATGGGATCGAGAGGGTGAGGCCCCAAATTTCGCTGGTATCAGATTACTATGGCGAGCTTTCAATTCGGATTGCTCGGTTGATATAGTTTCTCTGCCTGAATTCATAGAGAAAAACGCTGATAATCTGAAGGCGATTTACCTTGCCTGGGTTTATGATTTAGGACAGACGGGAATAGGCTGTGCTCGAATCATCGACCAGTTAAGGGTACGTAACGGACTGAGCTACTGGTGGATGACTCTGTTGACGGAGAAGTGTAACTATATAAAGTCTCCGCAGATCGATGAGGCGATTCGCCTGTTAGCTTTTGTAAAGTGGGAAGCCAGTCAATGTGTAAATGGTATAGAGCTCGTTAGCGCGGACCCCATACTAGCAAAAATCCTCGGAAATTGGTGTAAAACAGCCGGCAAGCCGTTTATTTGGAGGAGTTTTTCTGCACGGCCGACTTCTTCTTCTTGGAAAAGGAGACTCTTAACTTTAATTCCATTCCCGATTATCGCTCTGGCTTGGCTGGCTAAATACGTCTATCAGCGATGGCCTTTGAGGGGTGTGGGCCTGAACAAGTGGCGAAAGACAAATGCCTCCCTAACTTTTGTGTCCTACTTGGACAATCTTTCACCAAATTCAGTGAGGAGTTGGGAGTATGAAAGCGGATATTGGGCGAATTTACCGGATTTATTGAAGCGAGATAGGTGTGACACTAACTGGCTTCATATTTATGTAAGGAGTGACTCTCTTCCTAACGCTCAGTGCGCTGCAACAGCAATTAAGAACTTTAATTTAACGGCAAGAAAAAGCCAGACGCATGTAACTATTGATTCCTTCTTAAGCGGATATATTGTATTCCGGACGCTTATTGACTGGATTAAGTTGATAGTTGCATCTCGTGGAATTGAAGACGTGCTAAGGGTAAATCCATACTACGGCATCGACCTCTTTTTGCTATTTACAAGTGAATGGCGAAGTTCAATTCGAGGACACATTGCTATATCTAACTTACTATACCTTAATTTATTAGAGAACGCTTTTGGTTTACTGCCGAGACAAAAAGTGGGAGTTTATCTTCAGGAGAATCAGGGGTGGGAGTTCTCTCTAATCCATTTGTGGAAACAGGCTGGCCATAACAGCTTAGTGGGTTGTCCGCATAGTACGGTAAGATTTTGGGATCTACGCTATTTCTTTGACCCTCGAACGTTCGTGCAGGTAGATGGCTGTTCTTTGCCCATGCCTCATTTTGTTGCAGTGAATGGCGAGGCCGCCTACATGTCCTATAGGGCCGGTGGGTATCCGGAGGGTGACTTGGTCGGTGTTGAAGCCCTTCGCTACCTGCACATTGATGCAACAAAAAGGAAATCAACAAGCCCCGTTAAGAGGAATAATTCAGTTTTACGTTTACTTGTACTAGGAGACTATTTGGGCCGTAACACAAGAGTCCAAATGAATATGTTGGTTGAGGCGGTGAAGAGAATAACAGTCAGATTGGATATTACTGTTAAGCCCCATCCAAATCAGCCGATCTTATCAGGGGATTACCCAGGCTTTCAATTCAAAGTGGATTTCGGGCCGCTAGAGAAGCTGCTGTTAGAGTGTGATGTAGCTTATGCCAGCGCGGGCACCTCAGCGGCGGTTGAAGCTCATCTATGTGGGGTTCCGACCGTTTGTGTGTTAGACGCAAGTACATTAAATTTAAGTCCGTTGAGGATGCGTCCAGGAGTGTTCTTTGTATCTGGAGCGAAGTCCTTGGCACACTTTCTTGCTCTAACATTAAAACAAAATGATGCTATGTCGCAGTCTGAGCTATTCTTTACTATCGATAAACAGCTGTTTCGCTGGCGGAGGTTGCTATTGTCAAGATGAAGCAGTTAGCTGGACGAATATTAGACCTTTTAGCTTCAGTCACGAGATTCCATCGAAACCCCTACTTCGGTTTCATCCAAGGCCACTTTTACTTAGGCGAGAATGACCTACGGAAAATTGAAAAACTCGTTGGATCTAGCGACGAAACTATAGTATCCGAATTCGAGCGCAGATTTGCGGGGCTTGTGGGGCCAGGGGAGGCAATTTCTTACGCAGCTGCGCGAATGGGGTTCTTTGAGCTAATGCGCATTCTTGGAATCGGAAAAGGGGACGAGGTTATACTTCAAGGTGCAACCTGTTCAGTAATGGTAAACGCGGTTCTGAGGATCGGGGCAACCCCAGTATTTGCAGATATCGATGCCAATACTTATGGGTCTTCTAGCACTGCCATTTCTGCATGCTTGACTCCGCACACTCGAATGATTGTTGCCCAGCACTCATTTGGAATTCCCTGCAACATAGAGCCCATTATTGAAATAGCGAGGGAGAGAAGAATTTTCCTTTTAGAAGACTGCGCGTTAACGCTCGGTTCAACGATAAAGGGAATCACAGTAGGGAATTTCGGGGATGCGGCGCTCTTTTCAACCGACCATAGCAAGCCGCTGAACACATTAACTGGGGGGCTGATTTATACTAAAAACAGTCATCTTGCGAGGAGTCTTAGAGGCGCGAAGGTTAAAATACCCGATCTTCCTAAGGACAGGCAGGTTGCTCTATGGAATCGATTTTTATTTGAGAGGAAATACTGTAATCCGGGGCGGTATGGACGGCTAGAATTTGTAGAAAGAGTTGCCAGATTAGTACGAAATTGGTCGAATAAGGTGGGTGATTTCCTAATTGATGATTATGGTGTGGAAATAAAATCGCGTTATCCATATCCAGCGGCACTCCCAGCGTTCTTGGCCGAAATCGGATTGGCGGAAATTAATCGCTGGCCGAAGACTTCGAATGACAGGAGAATGTTGCTTCTGAAGTTACGTGAGGTCTTCTCTCGTCATAACTTGTCGGAATGCTTTCTTGGTGCTTATGAAGATAGAAACGTGGAGATAGTGCCACTGCGATTTGTGTGGTTCGGGGAGAATGGTCCCGACTTAAGAAGAGCGATTGGAAAATTTTTAGATGTTAAATGGACATGGTTTTTGAGACCGATCGTCGCTACTAATGAACCATTAGTAAACTTTGGATACTGTTATGGTTCTTGTCCTACTGCAGAGAAGGCTGGGATTAACGTAATTAATTTGCCTTGCAATTTTAATTCAAGTGAAACTCAAAAGCTGCTGTCATTACTAGATATGACTCTCTGTCAGAAGGCTGTGTAAGTAAGGCACGTTCTTCAACGGCTTTAGTTTATTTACACTTATATGGTTTCATTCGGTTTAAAACAAGTGGTCAATGCTCTATTGGTCAGAGCTTTTCAGGATAATTGTTGATGTCTCTAAAGCTTTTGATAATGAGAATTTGTATTTCTGGAGCTGTGAGTTCCGTCCCTCGATTTTTTTGATTAAAGGAATATTCGAATGAGTCAATTTTCCGCGTTTGCGGGAACTCGAGTGCTAGTGACCGGCCATACGGGATTCAAGGGTTCCTGGCTGAGTTTATGGCTGAGTAAGCTTGGGGCTGAGGTTCACGGTGTTTCAATTGACGTGCCCACGGAGCCCTCCCATTTTTTGGCAGCAGGCCTTGAATCACAGGTTATTGATCATCGTATCGATATAATGGACGCCAAGGGCCTTGAATGCCTTATTAGAAATATTCAGCCGGATTATGTCTTTCATCTGGCGGCCCAGTCATTGGTTCGTCGATCCTACGCTGCACCAGTGGATACCTGGTGCACAAATACCATTGGGACTATTAACGTCTTGCAAGCATTGCGTCTACTCGACAATCCGTGTGTCGCGGTCCTGATTACCAGTGATAAATGTTACGACAATGTCGAGTGGGTCTGGGGCTACCGTGAGACAGACGTTTTAGGTGGTCCTGACCCATATAGTGCATCAAAGGCAGCGGCCGAATTGGCAATTCGCTCCTACGTCCGTTCATTCTTCAATACCGAACAATCGGTTCGCGTTGGTATTGGCCGAGCCGGAAATGTCATTGGCGGGGGGGACTGGGCAGAAGATCGAATCGTGCCTGATTGCATGCGGGCTTCTTCACGTGGGACCGTACTTCAATTACGGAACCCGCATGCAACCAGACCCTGGCAGCATGTGCTTGAGCCGTTGAGCGGATATCTTACTTTGGCCGTGGCCCTGCAAAAGAGTCGGACTCTTCATGGGGAGCCCTTTAACTTTGGCCCGCCGGCTGGACATGACTACCCTGTCTGTGAGCTGGTAGAGTCCATGGCGACTCATTGGGACAAGGTTCGTTGGGAGGACGTGTCCAGGAAGTCTGACGGACCTTATGAGTCGCGTCTCCTGAAATTAAACTGTGATAAGGCGTTGCACCATCTGCGGTGGAGGTCTTTGTGGGACTTTAACAAAACTGTACGTGAGACGACTCTTTGGTATCGCCACTACTACGAACAATCTGCCAAGACCATTTTGGAATTGTCGGCCCGACAGATCGACGCCTATACCCAGGAAGCAAGGGCCGAGGGAATTGTATGGGCACAATGACTGTGGAGATGATTGCGGTGACCGCTCTAGACCGCATCTCAGTAGATGGGGGTGACGTCCTTCATGCAATAAAGAGGGTGGATCCAGGCTTCATTGATTTTGGTGAGGCATATTTCTCGGGCATTAATGTTGGATATGTGAAAGCGTGGAAGCGACATTTAGCGATGACGTTAAATATCGTTGTCCCCGTGGGATCAGTACAGTTTGTGTTTGTAGATGAACTAGGGGGCATCCGAGAAGAAATAATCGGTACGGAAGTGGGTCGATATGTAAGATTAACAGTTCCCCCCGGAATCTGGTTTGGTTTCAAGGGGCTTTTTTCTCCTAGAAGTATTCTAATGAATGTCGCTGACATTCCCCACGAACCACATGAGGTGGAGCGTCTTGCCGTAAATAGTTTTAATTTTGATTGGGGAGCGAAGAAATGAAAGTTGTAATTCTTGCTGGAGGCTACGGCACAAGGCTTTCTGAGTATACTGAATCTATTCCGAAGCCAATGGTTACCATTGGTGCGAAGCCGATTATTTGGCACATAATGCGAACCTATGCTCACTTTGGCCACAATGACTTTTATATCGCTTTGGGATATCAAGCGCAAGTTGTAAAGGATTATTTCCTTCGTTACCGCTCACTAAACTCCAACTTCACAATTGATCTCAAGTCTGGCTCGTTTACCCCGCATCAAGTTGACGAGGTGGATTGGCGCGTTACGCTAGTTGATACGGGACTACAATCCATGACCGGAGGCCGTATAAAAAAAATAAGCCCATTTCTAGGCCAAGACCCCTTTCTAATTACGTATGGTGACGGTCTGGCGAATATAGACATCAATGATTTGATAGCGTTTCACAAAGGCCACGGGAAGATGGTAACGGTTACAGCCGTGCGACCAGCGGCCCGATTTGGCGAACTAGGTATAGATGGGAACAAAGTGACTAGCTTTCGGGAAAAACCACAGGTCGACCAGGGATGGATCAATGGAGGGTACTTCGTAGTTAATCCGGAGTTTGTCGATCTAATCACGGACGAGAAAACTGTTCTTGAGCGAGAACCCCTTGAGACCGTAGCAAAGATGGGGGAGCTCATGGCATACAGCCACGAGGGATTCTGGCAATGTATGGATACAAAAAGAGATAGAGAGGCTCTCGAGGACTTATGGTCCTCAGGAAAGGCGCCCTGGAAGCTATGAGTTCTAAGCGCATGATCAGATTGTCAAAGTCTGTTATTGGAGATGATGAAATATTCGCAGCCGTGTCGGTAATGAAACGCGAGTACTTTGGAATGGGTATTGAAGTTAAAGATTTTGAATCGGAGTTAGAGGCCTACTTCGGAAGGCCAGCGGTGTGCGTTGTGAATGGAACAGCGGCACTCCATCTTGCGCTTGAGGCGTGCGGGATTGGGCCCGGTGATGAGGTCTTAGTCCAGTCACTCACATATGTTGCAAGCTTTCAGGCAATTTCCGCTTCGGGCGCCCGACCAGTCGCATGCGAAATAGACCCTAGAAACCTCACGCTCGATTTGTTAGATGCGGAAAGGAAAATAACCGAAAATACAAAGGCCCTGATGCCGGTACATTATTCAGGGGATCCTGGAAATATTGAGAGAGTGAATGAATTTGCAATTCGCAACGGTTTAAGAGTAATCGAAGATGCAGCACATGCATTTGGGTCTAATATCAATGGTTTAAAGATTGGCTCCTTTGGTGATATCGCCTGCTTTAGTTTTGACGGGATAAAAAACATAACAAGTGGCGAAGGTGGTTGTGTCGTAACGAATGATCTAGACGTTATACGGAAAATTAGAGATTCAAGGCTCCTGGGGGTTGTTAATGACACAGAAAATAGATTTGCTGGAAAACGAAGCTGGGAGTTCGATGTAAGGGCGCAAGGATGGAGATATCACATGAGCGACCTATTCGCAGCAATCGGACGAGTCCAGCTGAAGCGCTCTAACCAGTTCATTCAACACCGCCGGCATATCTGCAGGCTCTACGATGAACTAATTAAAAAAATATCATACCTTGAATTTTTTGAAAGAGATTATGCGAACGTAGCGCCACATATATACATAGTTAAAATATTAGGTGGGTACGATAGGGGAAAGCTGATGGCCTATCTCGCAAGAGCGGGTGTGCAAACTGGTATCCACTATAAGCCAAACCACGAGCACTTCTATTATAGACACTCAGCACCGGATGGTCTCCAAAAAACAGAAGATATATATCCCAAACTAATGACGCTCCCCTTGCATGTGGGCCTAAGCGAGGATGATGTCCACTATGTTGTAGAAAAGTTGTCGGAATACCAGGGAAGTGAAAATTGAGCATGACAGAATCCACGGCGACAATAAAAAACAAACCTTTAGTAAGCGTAATAATCAATTGTTATAATGGTGAGAATTATATACAATCCGCAATTGATTCGATCCTGCGCCAGACGTACGACAGGTTCGAAATTATAATATGGGACAATCGTTCAAGTGACCGCAGTATCGAGCTTGTGCTTCAGTACGACGATCCAAGGATAATTAGTATTTGTGGGACTTCTCACCATCCGTTATATGAAGCTCGTAACTTCGCTTATCAGGCGACGAATGGTGAGTTAATCACTTTTCTAGATGTAGATGATTTTTGGCTACCAGAAAAACTTGAAATTCAAGTTAGTTCAATATTATCGACGGGTGCAGATTTTTCATATACCAACTTCTATAGATTGAACCAAATCAGTCGAGCCTACAAGGCAGCATATAGCCTGCCCCTTCCAAGAGGGTCCATTTTTAATGAATTGATGCGAACTTACTGTGTTGGCATTCTGACGCTTATGGCCCGGAAGCAGGTGATGGGAAATTTGGTTGGCCCTTTCAATCCTTCGCTAGAAATTATCGGTGACTATGATTTGACAATGCGACTTGCAGCATCTTACAGAGCCGACGCTATTGATATTCCACTAGCGGTTTATCGGGAGCACCAGGCATCGACTTCAAACAGGAAGCGGAATATCTATATATATGAACTGCTCGAATGGATTAACCGGAAGCACAGTGCCACGTTTTCCAGTAATGTAAACTGGAAGGTATTAAAATCTAAGATCTATTTGACAGCATTTATATATGACTCTTTTCAAGGGAATTGGGCGAAGGCGTTCTCTCATCTAAGGTCAATAGATCTGGCGGTTGTTGGTAACATATTAAATAGACGCTTGCTTGGTGTCATACGCTCAATTAGCGCCTCGTTGTGCTTCGAGAGGAACCGTGTAACTAAGCCCACTGTTGTATTAACGAACTCAACTTGTATACAAGATACTATTGGAGGGTCCTCACGGGCGGTTCATGATATTGCTACGGAGCTAGCGAAGAGCTATAACGTGACGGTTTTCTGTTTCAAACGTAGAAGCGCACCTGTCGAGGGCTATGCCACGCTGGATGTATTACCGTATCGATTGATTCGGGTTCCATATTTTAATGGCTGGGGACGGCCGTTTAATGCGTTTACGGCTTGTATGTACTTCCTTTTATTATTCCGCTTAAAGAAAATCCATATAATGTGGGGCAATAGCCCAGAACCATGGGCTTACCTACCCCGTTGGAATGTAACGAAGCTAATATATACAGTTCATGGACCATGGATAAGAGAACGGATGGCTCTGGGTTTGTCCTTAAAAATACCTAGGCTTATGTTTTGGCTAGTGCTTAGAGGTAAGGTAACTGTTCATTATAATTCAAGGTACGTTAAAAAAGTCTCGGAAGCCGAGTTTAGATTTTCCAAATCTCACCCATCGCACACTATACCTATATTAATAAACGAAAAACTTTTGTCCCGTGGAAGATATTCAATATTCCATCGCCTTGTGTCATCGAGGGTTAAAAATAGAAAGTACGTGCTTATACCCAGGCGTCTAACACCGAGGACTGGAGTCGTAGAATTACTAAATGCAGCGTTTAAATCTGAAACAAAATTATCGTTTATAGTAACTGGAGGCGGTGAGTTAGCTCCCGAAGTCCAATGGTATGCTAAGCATGACGATAATATTTTATACCTAGGAGAAAGATCCGAGATGGAAATGCAGGCGCTCTACTCCTACTGCGATATTGTATGTATTCCATCACTATCGGCGGAGGGATTTGGGGTGTCGATCCTATACGCGCTCGCATACGGAAAACCCGTGGCCTACACGAGTGTCGGAGCGATGAAAAGCACGCTCTCAAGGACCCCAGGCTGTATTAATATTACGCTATCAAACCCTTCGGCGTTATTGCAATTACTTGAAACTTCAATTCCGCCAAACCCGGAGATAAACTTATCGACTGCTAATATAGGATATGACTTTGAGAACAACCTAAACTCGCTATTCATGCGCATATGACTAATTTTTGGTTTACTACCCCCGAGACTGCGTTTTTATTCTTTCAGGATATATTCACTAATTTTATTCACCAGAAGAGGCCACTTAGGGTAATCGTAGGGAAGGGGCCGTTGTATGATGAACTAAAAATTTGGTGTTCAGAAAAGTCGATACCGCTAATCTCAATTGGTATTCATAGGACTTACAAGCCTTTAGGATTGTTTAACGATCTCATTTTAGTCGGAAAATTACTAATTTTTGACTACCCTAACGATGATCACATCGTGAGTACTCCAAAGGCGGCAGGGCTGTTTTCCATTATTTGGTTTATATTTAGGTGGAGGCTCACTGGACGATTCGTATTCTATTGCCATGGGCTCGTTAGCTACTCTAGACTCGGAGTCTTCAGTAATTTGATATTTTACATAGAGAGGTTCGTTATTCGGCGAGCTGATCACACAATTTTCGTATCCCCAAGCTTGATGGGGTGGTCGCTAGATAACCGATACCTACGCGATAGCCATAAATGCACACACGTACGGTCCGTTTGTGGTGTGGATCAACAAATACCGGTAACTCGGCCGAAGGTCGGAACAATAGGCTTTATAGGTAGGCTTGAGGAATCGAAGGGAATTGATACAGTCCTCCGCTTGTTTCATTGGCTGTCGACAGATTATCCGGACTTGGTAATGGCGATCGCTGGTACCGGCGATGACAGAGTTGTTAGAAATATAAGGCGAATGTCTAAAGCAAATCATGCAGTGATGTATCTAGGATTTGTGTCGAATACTGCCGAATTTTATCGTGGCCTAGATTTATTGATATTTCCCTCAAGGCGTGAAGGTTTCGGAAAGGTCATAATTGAAGCTGGCTCCTGGAGCATCCCAACAGTTGCCTACGATATCTCTGGTGTAAGGGATGCGGTGCGACATGGTGAGAGCGGAGTCCTAGTTGAGGATGGAGATGAGTTTTCGATGTATGGCGCAGTTCGGCGCTATCTAGAAGACGATTCGCTTTACAACAGGCACTCAAAGATGGCCCGTGAGATCGCTACAAATGAATTCGGCCGGGAAATGGTTGCGAGAAGCAATGTGAGTGCAATAGAAAATGCACTTAGGCCGACCGCGTGAGGGAAAAAAATTAGACGCATTTTTTTTATTGTTGCAACGATTGAAGGGCGAGAAGATGACCTAAGCCGGCTTCTACGATCGATAGAGGCCGCCTTTTCATCGTTGACTTATCGGGTCATAGTAGTAAGACAGCATAAAACAACTGAACTTCAATTTTTTCCCCATGAGACTATCAACACAAGAATATATGGGGCATCAAGAGCCAGAAATATCGGCCTTCATCACATTAAGTCGGCCGTTAAAGCTGACGACTACATTGCGTTCCCAGATGACGACTCCTATTATAATATACGATGTGGCAGCAGAGCAAGTACTTGGAAGGCCGATATTATAATTGGATCCATCTGGTGTCCCATAAATCGGAGAAGGCTTGGCCTTCCCGTAAAAAGGTTAGATAATTTAAAAAAATTCAATGAAATATACCCCAAAATTAGCTGCCCCTCATTTTTTATACGATACGGTGTAGTCGATGGTGCCAACTTTAATGAGACATATGGACCGGGGGCGATGATACCCGCAGTTGAGGAGACAGAATTTTTATTTGGACTCGCTAGTGAACAAAAATTGAGTTTTTTGTTTGATAATAGATTAATTATACATCACTTGATGCAGAGGCCGTCCCTTGACAAGGTTCGTTCATATGCCTTCGCTCAAGGATTCTTCTACGCAAAACACATACAGCCGTTAAGAGGGAAATTCAACACGACATATCTATGGGTGATATTGAGACCATATCTCGGACTCGCATTATCAGTTTTGAAGTTAAATCTTAATGATACGATTTACTATCTTAACAGATGTGCATTTATAATGATCGGGATATATAAAGGGTTAATAAAATTATAAAAATATTATTCTTTGCTAATTTCACTATATTTCTAGCCATTCAGGTGGCATTTGAAACGGGTGCTCTACGACCGCTTATTGGATACACAGACTGGGAATTTTATCGCACGATAATCCTTGGTGGCCCAGCCGACTATCATGGGGTTTGGTACCGATATCTTAAAGTGCTCAACTGGGGCTTTGCAGACTTGGCGCCATACTGCTTTTATCTGATTAATCTGCTTATCTGGCCGATTACACTGGCCAACTTGCAAGTCTTTTTAATCCGCAGATACGGTTACGTTGTTTTTTTGGGGACTGTCAATCCATTTATCTATTTGCTATTATCGGGAATCTTCAAGGAGGCAGTATTATTCTATTTTCTCTCAATTTACCTGCGGTCCAGATATTTCTCTGATATTTTCACCATGACGAGAAATTTTGTCCAGCGTATGATGAGTATGCGAGATCTACGCCTTTCACTTGATTTTCTTGCAATAATGGTGGTGGTAATTGTTATCCTGAGTATTAGGCCTAATATCTATCTTGTTATATTTTCCGCTTGCAGCTTTGGACTATTCTATTTTTCTATGGGTCTCTCGCTTGGTGTATCCGCTTGGTTGGGATTTATACCCTTCAGCTTATTTGAGGACTCATTTTTAGAAATTAGTCGATTGGGCCTCAATGACATCCCCATAGAATTGATCAACGACATATCTCGGCTAATCTACTTGCCTTACAATATCCTTCAGTATCTTATATTCGGGTACTACTCAAATTCTATTCCCCTCGCTCTGGTTTGGATCATTTCTATTGCCTCACTTTTAAGGTTTTATACTTTGCAAAGGGTTCTCAACCTCCCGACATTTTTCCAACTTTTTCTTTCAAGCGTATTTTTTTATTGTTTCTTCGTTCCGTCTGTCGGCACCGCTGCTCGAATGTTTAGCTTTTCACTCCTGCTTGTCTTTTTTGCAGCGAAAGGCCATTCCAAGAGTCCCACAAAGCCTCGGTGAATAGCCCTATGTGAGTGAATATTATGTCTCGCCTTTTTAATTCAAGTGTTGCACTCGTATTTCTAATTCTTGCCTTCCTCCCAATGTGTATAATAAGTGTATTGATATACTTATTTATGGGCAGTCCAGTTTTCTTTGTTCAGGAGCGAGTTGGTATTGGCGGAAAATTCTTTAAGATGTATAAGTTTCGAACGATGAGCAACTTAGGGACCGACGTCGTCGATGACCACAAGCGGATATCTGCGTTCGGGAGGCTACTCAGGAATACTTCCTTGGATGAATTGCCGGAATTATTTAACGTGATGCGTGGTGATATGAACCTTGTTGGGCCTCGTCCACTGCTTCCCGAATATGTATCACTTTACTCCGCAGAGCAGGCTCGGCGGCATGAGATTTTACCCGGTATTACGGGGTGGGCACAAGTAAATGGGAGATCCTCAATAGGGTGGGAGGAAAAGCTAGCACTTGATGTTTGGTATGTTGATAACAGAAGCGCAATGCTCGACTTGAAGATCTTATTCGCCACCATTTTCGTGGTCATTCTAAGGCGCAATGTGCACCCCGACTCTCCGCAATCGTTTTTTAGGTTTAAGGGCCGTCGATAATGAAACATTTGGCTCTTCTCGGCGCAGGTGGACACGGATATTCAGTACTTGACGTAGCCACCTCGTCTGGGTACGAGGAGATATTTTTTTTTGACGACAAAGTTTCGCTCTTAGTCGCCGTTAATGGGGGCATGGTTAGAGGCACTATAAGTGATTTCTTAGCTAGTACTCCAGGAGCTTACGACACCCTTGTAAGCATTGGTGATAATTATAGGCGCCTCAGTATTTTCAATCGGTTAAGCAGTTTGGGGCATAGCATTGTCAATCTCACCCACACGTTCTCCCATGTGAGTCATGGCGTGGTGTTAGGTATCGGATCTGTGATAATGCCTGGCGCGGTTGTCAATGTAGGGACTGTAATCGGCGCTGCGGCCATTATAAATTCGGGTGCGGTAATTGAGCACCATTGTTCAATTGGAAATGGCACGCATATTGCGCCACGTACCGTAATCTGTGGGGGCGTGTGTATTGGAGATCGTACGCTAATTGGAGCTGGTTCGATCGTCACTCCACGTGTTAAAATTGGGCAGGATGTGATAATAGGAGCGGGTTCAGTGGTACTTTCTGACGTTCCAGACGGAATAGTCCTTGCTGGTAACCCCGCTAAATTGCTCCGAATGAATTCACCGCTATGATTGATGATAATCAGAAAAGTTGGCCATTTTTTGACGAAGATGAAATATCTGCTGTCACCGCCGTTCTGAGGTCAGGTCGTGTCAACTATTGGACGGGAGATAATTGTCGTAAGTTCGAATCAGAGTTTGCAGATTGGTGTGGGAGTCGTTATGCCATCGCCGTGATGAATGGAACGGTTGCACTTGATTTGGTCCTTCGGGCTCTAAATATCAGTGTGGGTGATGAAGTAATTGTAACGCCCCGGACGTTTATAGCCTCAGTATCCGCAATCGTGAATGTCGGAGCGAAGCCCGTTTTTGCAGATATAGATGGGGGTACAGGTAACATTTGTGCGACGACGATTGCCAAAGTCCTAACCTCCCGCACTAAGGCCGTTGTTTGCGTGCATCTTGCGGGCACCCCATGTGATATGCAACCTATTAACGCCCTAGCCGACAGGTTCGGGTTTAAGATTATTGAAGACTGTGCGCAGGCTCACGG
>Ga0079300_10000528_pt1 | contig 14380 bp, 12 predicted proteins | sample Wag4_2014_7_11_FD_74799 | JGI IMG/M metagenome (GOLD analysis project Ga0079300, IMG submission 74799) | Fresh water microbial communities from Ohio, USA - Utica-2 Time Series HT 2014_7_11 | ecosystem: Environmental > Aquatic > Freshwater > Water tank | place: USA: Ohio | collected 2014-07-11
CCAACGCTGGTAAAAGGTGGCATGTCCCTGATCATTGCTGGCATCCCAAACCCGGGGCAGGAACATTTTATCTGAGGCGTCGTAAACCGGACTTTGTGATCTCCCCAGTTCAAGGTATTTTTCTTTCCCTTTCGTATATTTCATCTCACCTTCCTTGTAGTCGATGGGCTTGGCGGTGAAAACCTGTCCGTATAAAAGTGGAAAATCACCATACTGCTCACGGCCCAGATAGCCTTCAAGACTCATTGGGTTGTCTACATTGTACATGTCTATGGCCGGATTGGCAGCAGACCTGATCATGGTTGTGATATAGGTTGAGTAGCCAAGCAGCATGAAGGTGAAACTCCAGAGGGTAAGTTTCAGGAAATGTGGATTCAGTTTTGAATTGGGATTGTTGGCATACCTGAACGCGAGGAAAATTCCGATAGCGAGCAAAACAAAGAAGAATATGAAACCCGAGAAGAACGGCAGGTTGAGTGAATTAACAAAGAAAACATCAAACCTACCTGCGGCTTTGATTGTATATTGAATGACCGCTTTTTGTGCAACTCCGGTAATGATACATCCTATTATAAAAGCCCAGATAGTTCCTTTGGTTGTAACCGTATAACGCTTGTAGTAATAGATCATTACGATAGCGGGAATGGTAAGGAGGTTCAGGAGGTGGACACCAATGGAAAGACCCATCATGAAGAAGATGAGGATAATCCATTTGTCGGCACCAGGTTGGTCTGCATTGTGCTCCCATTTCAGCATCATCCAGAAAACAAGTGCTGTAAAGAAAGAAGAGAGTGCATAAACTTCACCTTCAACAGCGCTGTACCAGAAGCTGTCGCTAAATGTATAGGCCAGTGCACCAACTGCGCCAGCAGCCATGATGGTGAAAATTTGGTTGCCGGAAAGAACCTGTTGTCCCTGCTGAATTATTTTTCTAGCGAAGTGTGTGATAGTCCAGAACAAGAAAAGAATCGTAAACCCACTTGCCAGGGCACTCATGACATTTACAGCTTTAGCAGCTGTAAGCGGGTCATCGCCAAAAGCAATGATGAAGATTCTTCCAATAATTACAAATAACGGAGCTCCCGGGGGATGTGGGATTTGAAGTTTAAAGCATGAGCTGATGAACTCACCGCAGTCCCAAAGGCTACCGCCTGCTTCTGCAGTCATGATGTATACGGTGCATGCGATGAAAGTAACGATCCATCCAACGATGTTGTTGATCCTGTTAAATGTCATAATCCTCTTTTTTTATAGAAAACAAAAGTAGTTTTTAAATTGATTTTGTTAGAAATAAAAAACCCTTTATTTTTGCACTCCCGATTACGGAGAGGGTTGAACTCGTAGCTCAGTTGGTAGAGCAATACACTTTTAATGTATGGGCCCTGGGTTCGAGTCCCAGCGGGTTCACAAGGGCTTCCAGATTTGGAAGCCCATTTTTTTTGGAAGTACTTTTTTGACGCGGTCTTTGGTAGAGCATCCCGACTTTAGTCGGGAGGGCCCTGGGTTCGAGTCCCAGCGGGTTCACAAGGGCTTCCAGATTCTGGAAGTCCATTTTTTTTATTGAGAAATATTTGGGTTTATGTGTGGAATGAAAAATGAGCGGTATGGCATGTGTGTATGTATTATTTTCTGAGAAGCTAAAGAAGTTTTACGTTGGTGCTTGTGTTGATATAGGTCGTAGGCTTTATGAACATAATATTGGGCATTCAAAATTTACATCTTTGGGAATTCCTTGGAGATTAGTTTATAGAGAGGAATACCCTGATTTGCAGTTAGCTAAAATGAGGGAACGTGAAATCAAGCGAAAAAAATCTAGAAAATATTTGGAGGGTTTGATAATAGTAAATGTGAAGGATCCCGGGTGCGAGGGGTAGAGCATCCCGACTTTAGTCGGGAGGGCCCTGGGTTCGAGTCCCAGCGGGTTCACTTCTAAAAAAAGCTGCCTTGAAAAAGGTGGCTTTTTTATTTTATTTTTGTTTTATGAATTCAATCCGAAACAAAACCATCCTGATAACCGGAGGTACAGACGGCATAGGCAGGGAGCTTGTATTGAAGTATTTACATGCGGGTGCCAATGTAGTTACCTGTGGCCGAAACCAGGCAAAGATTCTTGACCTTGAAGCAGATGCGCCCAAAGGCAGTAACCTTTGTGTGCTTAATGCAGACGTCTCTGTTGAGAAGGATTGTCAGCGGCTGGTTGAATCTGTTGTCAACATGTATGGCGGGATAGATATTCTAATTAATAATGCTGGTATATCCATGCGGGGATTATTGGAAGAGGGGAGTAGAACCATGATTCCCGTTATTCGTAAAGTGATGGAAGTCAATTTCAATGGAACTTTGTATTGTACTTCTTTCGCACTCCCGCATTTGATCAAGTCCAAAGGGATTATTGTTGGAGTCTCTTCTATTGCCGGTTACCGTGGATTGCCAGGCAGGAGTGGGTATTCTGCCTCCAAATTTGCTGTACAAGGATTTTTAGAGGCAATCAAAACCGAGTTGGTTGATAAAGGAGTACATGTGATGTGGGTTAGTCCGGGTTTCACAGCTTCCCGTATTCGTTACAGTGCCCTTGATAAGGAAGGGAATCAGCAAGGGGCTACCCCCATGGATGAACAAAAAATGATGAGTGCCGCTCGATGCGCAGATTTGATCATGGCAGGAATTGCAGAGAAAAAAAGAACCGTAGTCATGACATTCCAAGGTAAACAAACTGTTTTCCTAAATAAGTTTTTTCCATCACTAACAGATAAACTCGTAAGGATGTTTTACTTTAGAAATGGGACGCTGGTAAAGTAAGGATAGCAGTGCCTTAACGCTCAACTCTCAATTATCAACCCAACCGCCCATGCCCTTGCTAACCTTTACATCAGATTTCGGAACAGCTGACCATATGGTTGGTGCTGTTAAGGGCGAGTTGTTTAAACTGAATGAGGGGTTTACCTTTGTAGATCTAACACATGATATTATTCCATTCAACTCCATGCATGCGGCGTATGTCTGCAAATCTATTTTCACGTCTTTCCCGCCTGAAACTTTTCACCTCGTTCTTGTAAATGCATTTGATAACAATAGGGATCACCTGCTTTTAGTCAGGCATCAAAACCAATTATTGGGTATTCCAGACAACGGATTGATTACGATGATGTTGGATGGAATGCCTGATGAAGTTGTAGCCATTCCTGTTCCGGCTGGGTCGAAGAAGTCAGTTAGGTTGTTTGCTTCCTTGCTTATGGAATCATTTTCCGCGGTTATGAGCGGACTTCCATTGGTTAAAATAGGTGATCCGGAAGTTAAAATAGTCGAAAAGAAGCTTATGCGGCCTTTTGTTGGTCCGAACTACCTGGAAGGACAAATTCTGATGATCGACAGGTTTCTGAATGTTGTCCTGAATATAACACTGAGGGATTTTGAATCAGCTCGTCAAGGCAGGAGGTTTAAGATTGTCTTGTTGAGGAATGAGTTCATTGACCGGATCAGCGAACATTATGCAGAAGTTCCGGATGGAGAAAAGCTTGCTTTTTTCAATGAAGCTGGATTCTTGGAGATTGCCCAGAACAAAGGACATGCTGCTCCCTTGTTCGGTCTAGGAGAATTTCCCGGTGCTAGCGGGGGGTATGAAAGAAGGCAGTATTATCAGACAATCAAAGTGTTTTTTGAGTAAATAGTCCTTTTTTTTACCTATCTGCACTTAATGTGGAAAAACGGTTAAACCATTCATCATTTATTCCGCGCTCGTCTCTTTTTTTAAAGTACTTTTGTAGAGTCTAATACAAAGAATTCCACTTAGTTATGGGAGAAAACCCGATCCAATTTGCTTCCAGCTCCATTCTCCTTTTGACTCATTTCTTCTCATTAATTTATCGTGTTTGTTTGTGCAGTGTATTCCGGCAGGAAACCACGCTGTTGTGTCATGGTGATTAAACGAATGTGCCAGGAATTGGTCTTTGTATGTAAATATTTTTGCTTGGATTGTGGCCAAGGTGGCGAAGCTGTGTCTGGGCACTAATCTGTTCATTTATACGTTATTATCATAATAGTAATTCAGATGAAGAAGATTTTTTTAAGTATTTTTCTTTTTGTTTGCCTAGGTTTCATACCTGAAAAAACCAAAGCTCAGATACCAGCAGACCTGAGCAGAATCAGGTCTAGCCAGATTTCAGATGCTCAGCTAACCCAATTTTTGCAACAGGCTGAGGCCGCGGGCATGTCTGAAACTGAATTGATCCAAGAGTTTCAAAAAAGAGGATTGCCCGAAGCAGAAATGCAGGCGCTAATTGCCCGAATTAAAACCATGACAGGTTTAGAACTTGATATGAATGATGAAGAGGCAGAGCGTAAAAGCGGCATTTCTACAATACGAAAATTTAAGGGGGAAACCCAAAAGTTTCGTATGCCAGAGAAACCTTCACGGGTTTTTGGATCTGAACTGTTCAGTGGGGTAGATCCTTTATTTGTTCCAAACCTCAAAATTGCCACGCCAAAAACGTATGAGATTGGTCCGGATGACGAATTGCAATTGGACATATACGGAAACAATATCTCTAATCAAAAGCTGAACGTCAATTCCGATGGAAATGCCAATGTAAAATACCTTGGTCCTGTGAACCTGAGTGGCATGACAATTGAACAGGCAACAGGTGTACTTAAGGCACGCTTGTCAAAATATTATCCTTCACTGTTAACTGGACAATCAAAAATTCAACTCACCCTGGGTTCTGTTCGCAGCATTCAGGTTATTATGGTTGGTGCAGTGAAAAAACCCGGAACAATTACGCTCCCATCAATTGCCACTTTGTTTAATGCATTGTATGCATCCGGCGGCCCGCTTGAAAATGGCTCTTTCCGCAGCATTGAACTTGTTAGGGACAGCAAAGTCATCGCAGTAGCTGATTTGTACAGTTTCATGACGAAAGGTGATCTCAGTGCTAATCTTCCCTTGCGGGATAATGATGTCATCAGGGTGCCTTTTGCCCAAACCCAGGTTTCAATTGATGGGGGTCTTAACAGAACAGGAATTTTTGAAATAAAATCTGGAGAGGCATTAAGTAATTTGCTGGATTTTGCCGGAGGTTTTCGGGGTAATGCATTCAAAGGGCGCATAACCGGTACCCGCTTTACTGATGTTGACAGGAGGATTCTCGATATTTCCAGGAACGACTTTAATGGATTTTCGCTCATGCATGGAGATTCCCTGTATGTGGATATCGTGGTTGACCGGTATCAAAACCGGGTATTTGTAACAGGCGCAGTCGTCAAACCGGGTACTTATGCATTGGATGCGGGTCTGGATATCAAGGGTTTGCTCAACAAAGCTCAGGGATTAAAGGAAGATGCATTCCTGGGCATGGCCAACATGGTAAGGTTACGGGATGATTTGTCAAAAGAATATAAGAGTATTGACTTGAGAGATATACTCAGCGGAAAGCAGGTCTTTGCTTTGCAGAAAGAAGACAGCCTGCATGTTATGTCTGTATTGGAATTAAAAGACAGCACAACAATAACCATCAATGGGCCAGTTAAAAAACCCGGTGATTATCGCTTTGAAGACTCCATGTCATTGAAGGGCCTGATACTGCAGGCAGGGGGATTGATGGAAAATGCAACATCTTTCAATATTGAAATCGGCAGACGAAAAAAAGATATTGCAATTGGAACAAAGGGGGCTCCAACTTCCGAAATCATATCTATCGGAATTGACAGGGATTTGCTGGATAGGGGGAATGAAATAATCCTTCAACCTTTTGACGTTGTTAGTGTAAAAATTGCTCCCGAAAAGGTTAAACAGGTAACTGTAGAAGTACGGGGCGAGGTTGTTTATGCAGGAAGTTATACGCTTGGAAACCCAGAAGAAAGATTAAGCTCTATTGTCAAACGAGCTGGTGGTTTGCTTCCCTATGCTGATTTAAGTGGTGCAAAGGTAATCAGGAGAAAATTGATTCAAGATACATCAATCGTAAAAAGGTTTGCACTTTCCAATACAAGAATAACCAAAGGAGAAAATTCACGAATGGATACAGCAAACCTGGTTGACCTTGATCAGTTAACCAGTCAGACTACAGAAGTGGCACTTGAATTGGCTAAAATACTCCAGAATCCGGGATCAGAAGATGACCTGACTCTTCAGGACGGTGATGTTCTGATGGTTCCTAAATTTGTAAATACGGTTGCCGTAAATGGAGAAGTGTTGAAACAGGTTACTGTTCAGTTTGAAGCTGGAAAAGGTTTTGGAAATTATATTTCGGCCGCTGGTGGATACAATCGGAACGCATACAAAAAAAGGGTATTTGTAGTTTATCCGAATGGACGTTCTGCAAGAACAAAATCTTTCCTGAGTTTCAGGTTCTATCCTAAAGTTACCCCTGGCAGTTCCATTTTTGTTCCTGCCCAGCCTCCAAGAGACAATAGTTTTGACCCTGCCAAGGCAGGCGTATTGGTTTCTGCATTTTCAGCTATCCTAACATCAATGGTATTATTGTTCCGCTAATATTTTTTTCATGCAAAATATAAGACAGTCTGGTAGTTCCAACGAAATCACCATCAGTGAACTGATTATTAAACTCAAATCGGTCTGGCTATTTCTTTTATCTAAGTGGGTAAAAATATTGGCAATTGGTTTACTCGGTGGAGCCTTGGGCGTACTGTATGCATGGTTAACTCCTGTGAAGTACGTCTCAAGGTTGACCTTTGTTGTGGAAGAAAGTAAAGGAGTAGGTGGAGGGCTGTCAGCTCTTGCCGGCCAGTTTGGGTTTGATTTAGGAGGCTCCGGAGGTGGTGGGGTTTTTGCAGGGGATAATATTCTGCTTTTTCTGAGAAGTGAAAATCTTTGTCGTGAAACATTACTTACGGCTTACGATGAAGCAGGTAGGGTGACACTTGCAGATCGCTATGCTGAAGTCCGACACTTCAAAAGGAAATGGCGGAAGGATGATGAAATTGGAGAAATTAATTTTGCACCTTATGCAAAAGGAAAAATGCCAAGGCTTGAAGACAGTTTACTTCAGGTAATTATCAAAAAAAACCTGTTGGTAACAGATTTGGCTGTAGCAAAGCCAGACAAAAAAGCTTCATTTGTTCAGGTTGGAGTTTCAACCCGGGATGAGAAACTGAGTGCACTCTTTTCACAACGTTTGGTACAGATTGCCACAGCCAAATATGTTGAATCAAAAACAAAATTAAAAGCTGCAAATGTAGCCCTCCTTCAAAGACGTGCGGATAGTCTGGCTGCCCTGCTGAACGATAAAACATTGCGGGCAGCATCATCACAGCAAGTGCTGGTAGACGTTAACCCAGCCTTGAAAACAGCGCCAATTACTGCAGAAATTTCTTCAAGAGAAAAGAGTATGATTGCTACCATTTTTGCAGAGGTGGTCAAGAACCTTGAAATTGCAAAATCTATACTCAGCCAGGATACACCAGCTATCCAAATGGTTGATCAAAGTACATTTCCATTGGAAAAAGTTAAAGCAAGCAAAGCCAAAGCAGCAATCATGTGGGGAATTATGTTTCTTTTCCTTTATACCGGGTTTCTGTTGGTTTCAAAATGGGTCAGTTCACAAATCAGTAAAAAATAGATATTCCTTAGCCAATTGAAAAAAACCTACCAATTATGACAACACCTGCAAAAACAATTAATTTCCTAAGAACGATGAATATTGTTCCTAGGTGGTTCATTTTTACGTTAGACCTTTTCTTCTCATCACTTGCAATCTTTCTTGCATTTCTTATCAGGAATAATTTGGTATTGCATTCCATAGAATGGCCGGTTGTATTCAATACAATGATTCTGACTGGATTAATCAATGCGCTGGTATTTATTTCTTTTAGAACTTACCGTGGTATTGTCAGGTATACAGGTATTCAAGATGCCCTGCGTGTTTTTGTGTCAATCATCATAACAACATTTGCACTTTACCTCGTTCAGTTTTACATTGGTAACGGCGTTGGCGCCGAGTCTTTCAGCAATACGATGCTTATCCTCTATAGTTCATTCAGTTTTTTATTTTTGCTCGGTTACAGAGTTGCTGTCAAGCAATCATTTGTGGCCCTTCGCAACTACAAGCGTTCCAAGAAAGTAGTTGTTATTTTCGGCGCCGGTGAAACAGGTGTAACTACAAAACGAACATTGGAACATGATACGCGAACCAGCTTTACTGTAATGGCATTTTTGGATGATGACAAGAAAAAACACAATAAATCTGTTGATGGTGTAAAAGTTATTTCATTTGAAGAATTCAAAGATCTGATCATCACGGTACCGGTAGATGAATTGATTGTAGCAAGTTTCTCTTTAACGCCACAGCGCAAAAACGAACTGGTTGATTTCTGCCTTGATCATGACATCAGTTTACTTACGGTTCCTCCCTATAATCAATGGGCTGATGGTAGTTTTGCTCCCCGTCAGTTGCGCACAATGCGGATAGAAGAGCTATTGGAAAGAGAGCCTATTGTGATACAGAATGAACAAATCCTCAAAGAGGTCAAGGGTAAACGAATATTGGTTACTGGCGCTGCGGGTTCTATCGGCAGTGAACTCGTTCGGCAGCTGATCAAATATTCGCCTGAGATGATCATACTTTGTGATCAGGCTGAGACACCATTGCATGATTTAGATCTTGAAATAAAAGAATCCGGTACCCAAGTTCAATATATACCGTACCTGTCTAGTGTTACCCATTCTTCTCGTATTGAAGCGTTGTTTATCAGATTTGCTCCGCACCAGGTTTACCATGCTGCAGCATATAAGCATGTTCCGATGATGGAATTCAATCCTGTGGAGTCTGTAAAGGTAAATGTACTGGGCACGAGAATAGTTGCTGATTTGGCCGTTAAATATGGAGCGGAGCGATTTGTGATGGTTTCCACTGATAAGGCAGTAAATCCTACCAATGTCATGGGGGCTTCCAAAAGGCTGGCAGAAATGTATGTACAAGGACTGGCATCGGTGCCCGGACAAAAAACTCGATTTATTACAACTCGATTTGGTAATGTACTTGGATCAAATGGTTCCGTTATTCTGAGGTTTAAAGACCAAATTGAGAGAGGCGGTCCTGTAACAGTAACACATCCCAATATTACCCGTTATTTTATGACCATTCCGGAAGCCTGTCAGCTTGTATTGGAAGCAGGAATAATGGGCAACGGTGGAGAAGTTTTTGTTTTTGATATGGGTGAGCCGGTGAAAATTGCTGATCTGGCCAAAAAAATGATCAGGTTATACGGTCTTATTCCCAATATCGATATTTCTGTTACCTACTCTGGTTTGAGACCGGGTGAAAAATTGTACGAAGAATTACTTACAGATGGTGAAAATACCATGAAAACATACCATGAGAAAATCATGATTGCCAAAGTAAGGCCTGTCGATTTTGAATCTGTATGTAACTGTATGGACAGTTTATATGGAATGGTGGAGTTTCAGGAAGATGAATCCGTTATTGTATCCAAAATAAAAGAATTTGTACCTGAATTTCTCAGCAACAACAGCATTTTTGAACAGCTTGACAACAAAGCCAAGTTATATAAAATAAAGTGATGGAAGAACAACAATATTTCATCCATGACTCAGCCGTGGTTGATGATGGGTGTACTATCGGTAAAGGATCCAAAGTGTGGCATTTCTCTCATATCATGACTGGTTGTAAAATTGGAGCGCATTGCAATATAGGACAAAACGTTGTGGTTTCGCCAGCTGTTGTATTGGGTAATAATGTCAAAGTACAAAACAACGTTTCCATCTATACCGGAGTTACTTGTGATGATGATGTTTTTCTTGGCCCATCCATGGTTTTCACAAACGTTATCAATCCTCGAAGTGCCATAAACAGAAGAGACCAGTATGCAAAAACGCATGTAGGGAAAGGCGCAAGCATTGGAGCAAATGCTACAATTGTCTGTGGTCATGATATCGGAGAATATGCCTTTATCGGCGCTGGTGCAGTAGTAACCAAAAATGTACCTGCTTTTGCACTGGTGGTAGGTAATCCTGCCAGACAAATTGGATGGGTAGGAGAATATGGGCACAGGTTAAATTTTGATTCAAATGGAATGGCAACTTGTGTGGAAAGCGGACAACAATATTTATTGCAAAATAATCAGGTACAAAGAATTTCATAATCTGTCAATAGAAAACACGTGAATAAAAAAATAAAATTTGCTGTTATTGGTTGCGGACATATAGGTAAGCGTCACGCAGAAATGATCAGCCGTAACGAAGAATGTGAACTCGTTGCATTGGTAGATGTAAAGGATAAAGATTCCCTTGCAATTGAAAAGTACAATGTTCCTTTTTTTCCTTCAGTTGAGGCGCTACTGAATGCCGATCTGGATTTTGATGTTGTAAATATCGCTTCTCCAAATGGATTTCATGCTGAACAGGCCATGGCCTGCCTGGATGGAAGAAAACATGTTGTAATTGAAAAACCCATAGCCTTATCCAAGCAGGATGCAGAAAAGGTTATTTTTAAAGCATTGCATGTTCATCGACATGTTTTTGCAGTAATGCAAAACAGGTACTCGCCTCCCTCACAATGGGTCAAAGAACTTGTTGAGTCTGGTAAGCTGGGTAAAATATTCATGGTTCAACTCAATTGTTACTGGAATAGAGACGACCGGTATTACAAGCCAGACAGCTGGCATGGCAATAAACAACTCGATGGCGGAACACTCTATACTCAGTTCTCACATTTCATAGACATTCTTTACTGGCTTTTTGGTGATATCGAAAATATTCAATCAAGGCTTCGGGATTTTAACCACGAAAAGCTGACGGACTTTGAAGATTCAGGTTTTGTTAGTTTTGATTTTGTGAACGGTGGCATGGGGTGCATCAACTATTCTACATCAGTTTGGAATCAAAACATGGAAAGCAGCATGACCATTGTAGCAGAGAACGGCAGTGTAAAAATTGGAGGGCAATACATGAATGAAGTTGAATATTGTCATATCAAAGATTATACCATGCCGGAACTGGCTCCAACCAATCCGGGTAATGATTATGGTGCATACAAAGGATCAGCTCAAAATCACAATTATGTCATAGCCAATGTTGTAGATGTGTTGAAAGGTAGGGATGCAATAACCACCAATGCTTTGGAAGGGTTGAAAGTAGTGGATATTATTGAAAGAATTTATAACGTGCAGGGTTGAAAAAGCAACTTCTCTCAAGCAGCCTTATATTGGTGATGGGAACCGGAGTGGCACAGGTTTTGCCAATCCTGGCATTGCCATTACTAGCGCAATATTATGAGCCGGAGTCTTTCAATTTTTTAGCACTCTTTATATCGGCAAGTGCTATTCTTTCCATTTTATCTACTGGAAGATATGAACTCGCTATTCTGAAACCTAAATATGATAGAACAGCTTTTTCATTATTTTCTCTGTCCGTGGGGATTTCGCTGCTTTTTGCACTGATTGTTTGGGCGATTATCCTGGTTTTGTATTTTACTGATTTAAGCAAACTGTATCAAAACAGGTTTACAAATACTTCACTTTTGCTTCTCCCATTGGGCATTATGAATTATGGCCTGATTCAAGTTATTTCATACTGGTTTAGTAGAAAAGATAAATTTAAACTTACGAGTTACCTGAAAGTTGCCCAAAGTGTAGTTGTAGTTAGCCTGAGTTTGCTGCTGGGTATTTTGGGTTTTAAGTTAAACGGATTGGTCATCGCATTTGCTTCAGGCGGACTCTTCGTTGTTATTTGTGTCTTGTTTATTCTCTATAAAAGAAGAGGACTGATAGACAGAAAATTAATCAAAAAAGTAGCACTGAGGAATATCAATTTCCCCAAATACTTGATGTTTTCAGCCCTGCTCGATACTTTTGCAACACAGGCACCTGTCATCTTTCTTTCAACCCATTTTAGCCCCTTTCAGGTAGGGTCTTACTCTTTTGCAAGCAGAATTGTTACGGCTCCAGTATCGTTACTAGGAGGTTCAATTGCACAGGCATTCCTTCAGACATTTTCAAGATTGCTCAATGAAGGAAAAAAAGTCTATGTTTTTTTTATAAAAACCGTTTTTATTTTGGCCGCTTTAGCTGTGGTTATACTTGGACTTGTATTCCTGCTTGCCCCAACTTTGTTTGACCTGCTCTTTGAGCCGCAATGGGAACTGGCTGGTAAACTTGCGGCATTTCTCGCACTTGCACTCATTCCGAGGTTTATTGTTGCTCCCGTTAGTGCATCCATGATTGCTCTTGAGAGTATGAAAATGCTTACATTTTGGCAATTACTCTACACAGCTACTACGGCTACCTTCTTTTATGTATTCAGCCAAATGCCACTCCTTGAAGTTGTATCCGTTTATTATATCCACGAGTTCATACTCTATGCCCTCTATTTCATATTTATTCGAAGTGCAATCAGAAAACATCATTTCAAACAGCTGAATTTTTAATTTATGTGTGGAATAGCGGGTATTCTTTCAACTTCGAGACCAGTATCTCACTTAGCTGTTCAACGAATGACTGACTCCATCATTCATAGAGGACCTGATGGTGGTGGTGTCTGGATTGATGAAAATGGTTCAATTGGTCTTGGTCACCGTCGCCTATCCATTATTGATCTTTCAGACGCTGGCCATCAACCGATGCATTACCGCGGACGATACACGATCACTTTTAATGGAGAAATTTACAACTATTTAGAAATCAAGGAAAAGCTTACGTCTGCAGGATATCAGTTTAAATCGCAGTCTGATACAGAAGTTATTCTGGCTGCCTATGATCTGTACGGTGAGGGTTGTCTGAACCACTTTGATGGGATGTTTGCTTTTGCCATTTGGGATGATCAAGAACAGCAACTCTTTGTGGCAAGAGATAGGTTTGGGGAAAAGCCACTTTTCTATGCATGGCATGAAGGGCAGTTTATTTTTGCATCCGAAATAAAGGCACTTTGGGCGCTGGGTTTGCCCAAAAAGATCAACGAAAGAATGCTTTTTAATTTTTATTATTTCAAAAGCCTTTTCAATCCAGACGATCTTTCTGAAACATTTTATGGCAACATAATACAACTTAAGCCTGCACATTCCATGTATGTTTCAGCGTCAGGGAAGATAATTCAGCAAAAATGTTACTGGGAAATACCAGAAAATTATGACCCAATCACGATTTCAGACGAGGATGCAAAACTCCAATTTGCGAACCTCTTCAAGGTGTCTATAAAAAGAAGACTGAGGTCTGATGTGCCTGTAGGAAGTAGCCTTTCAGGCGGTCTGGATAGCTCGGTAGTTGTTGCTAACATCAACCAAATTAAAGAGAAATCAGTTATTCAAAAAACATTCTCTGCACGGTTTCCAGGATTTAAAAAAGATGAATCTGCGTATATCGACCTATTACTGAAGCATGTCTTGGCAGAAGGATTTTCCTGTATGCCTAATGAGCAGTCTGTGGCATTCAATATCGATAAAATCATTGCCCATCAGGATGAACCTTTCAATTCGCTGAGTATAGCTGCCCAATATGAGGTCATGCAACTGGCCCGCAAAAATGGTGTGATTGTTTTACTTGATGGTCAAGGTGCCGATGAATATTTGTGTGGTTATCCAGGTTTGATTGATAGTTACCTGATAGATCTAAAAAAACACAATCCAAAACAGTATAAAAAAGAACTTGATGATTTTCAGCATGCTCAATCAGAAAATACGATCAATTCAATTGAAAGAAGAGTGAGACGGATGCGTGTAAAGCAATTCCTGGGCTCAAAACCAATAGACCAATTTCTACTTCTTCAACAAAGGATATCAAGTTCATCCAATGCACAGTTAATCAATAGCCTTGTTAGTCCGGGAGAAAGGGTTTTTTATAACAGAAAATACTTGCACGAAAACCTGCATGGCATGCTGCATTATGCCACCTTCAAAGGTGGATTACAGGAACTTTTGCGTTATGCTGATAGAAACTCTATGGCCCATTCGCTTGAAGTTAGGTTGCCCTTCCTTAGTCATGAACTTGTTGAATTTGTATTTTCTCTGCCCGATAACTTTAAATTTAGAGAAGGGTTCACCAAGTACATCCTCAGAAAAGGTATGGAAGATGTCCTGCCTTCCGAAATATGCTGGAGAAAAGATAAAATAGGTTACGAAGTGCACGCAACACAGGTTCAGGGTAAACCGCTTAACAACTATTTGATTAATTCACTTATTCAGTGATGGAAGGATTGGTTGAAAATATCACTCCCAATTTAAAGCGTAACTACGCTTTTGCGTACCTACTTGTATTTGTCATACCCTATGCATTGGTACCATATCTTTTTGCGTTTCAACTGTACCCGGAGTTTGTAGGGGTAATGATTAATATCGCATCACTTTCATATTTGGGATTTTTAGTAAGTCTATTCCTTTCTCCTTCAATCTCCATCCCTTTCCCCAGACTTATCATA
>Ga0079300_10000532_pt1 | contig 14320 bp, 13 predicted proteins | sample Wag4_2014_7_11_FD_74799 | JGI IMG/M metagenome (GOLD analysis project Ga0079300, IMG submission 74799) | Fresh water microbial communities from Ohio, USA - Utica-2 Time Series HT 2014_7_11 | ecosystem: Environmental > Aquatic > Freshwater > Water tank | place: USA: Ohio | collected 2014-07-11
GCGCAGCATGGATGTGCTGCCGACGGGGCGAAACCTGCATGGCTTTGATCCGTTCAAATTGCCGAGTGCTTTTGCGGTACAGGATGGCATGCGGCAGGCGACGCTTCTGCTGGAACGGCATCGTGCTGAAGGGCATGGTATGCCAGAGACTGTCGCGATGGTGCTATGGGGTACGGACAATCTGAAGACCGAAGGTGGCCCCATCGCTCAGGCGCTGGCGTTGATGGGGGCAAAGCCACGCTACGACAGTTATGGTCGGCTGGCGGGTGCGGCGCTTGAGTCATTGGCTGAATTGGGCCGCCCGCGCATTGATGTGGTGATGACGCTATCAGGGATTTTTCGTGATCTGCTGCCCTTGCAAATGAAACTTCTGGCGGAAGCCGCCCTTCTGGCCGCCAAGGCAGAGGAGCCAGAGGAGCAGAATTTCATTCGCAAACATGCACTGCACCATGTCGCGCAACATGGCGGCAGCATGGAAGAAGCGGCGCTGCGTGTCTTTGGCAATACGGATGGCACCTACGGGGCGCATGTCAATTCCATGATCCATGACAGCGCCTGGAATGATGAAGACGAATTGGCTGCAAGTTTCGTCAGGCGCAAGGGTTTCGCCTATGGCATGGATGGGAAGCCCGCCCGCGCGGATAAGGTGCTGCAGCAAGTCTTGGCAAGTGTGGAAATCACATACCAAAACCTGGATAGTGTCGAGGTGGGTGTCACCACCATCGACCAGTACTTCGATATGCTGGGTGGTGTGAGCCGCGCCGTGCAGGTCGCGCGCGGTGGGCGCGCTTCCGCCATTTACATCAGTGACCAGACACGCGGTGAGGGTAAGATCAGGACGCTCTCAGAACAGGTAACGCTTGAAACCCGCACCCGTGCCCTGAACCCGAAATGGTATGAGGGGTTGCTGAAGCACGGTTATGAAGGCGTGCGTGAGATTGAGGCGCATGTGACGAATACAATGGGTTGGTCAGCCACCACAGGCGATGTTGCGCCTTGGGTATATGAACGTATCGCCGATATTTACGTGTTGGATGCTGAAATGCGCGATCGCATTGCACGGCTTAACCCAACAGCATCGGCCAAGATCGCCAACCGTCTGATTGAAGCGCAGGAACGTCGCTATTGGAATCCAAGCGCGGATGTGCTGGCCGCACTCCGTCAGGCTGGCGATGAACTTGAAGATCGCATCGAAGGCATCAGTGAAGGAGTCGCGGCATGACCGTGTTGATGAGAGAGCCGCCCCGCCTGACCGGACGCCCCCGCCAGGGAGATGGCGATGGCAGCGTGCAGGTTCATATGGATGAAGCCGTTTCCGGCACCACGGCGAAAGTATTTGCCGTCTACGGTAAGGGCGGCATTGGCAAAAGCACGACTTCTTCGAACCTGTCCGTTGCATTCTCAAAGATCGGCAAGAAGGTTCTGCAAATCGGCTGTGACCCGAAGCATGATAGCACCTTCACCCTTACAAAGCGGCTAATCCCGACCGTTATTGATGTGCTTGAGTCGGTCGAATTTCACGCCGAGGAATTGCGCGCCGAGGATTTTGTCTTCGAGGGCTATAATGGTGTGATGTGCGTTGAAGCTGGCGGCCCTCCGGCAGGGACCGGGTGTGGCGGCTATGTTGTCGGCCAGACGGTGAAGCTTCTCAAGGAGCATCATCTGCTGGATGATACGGATGTGGTAATTTTCGACGTTCTGGGCGATGTGGTGTGTGGTGGTTTTGCCGCGCCGCTGCTGCATGCCGAACGTGGCCTGGTGGTGGCGGCCAATGATTTTGACAGCATTTTTGCCATGAATCGCATCATCGCCGCCATCAAGGCAAAGTCGAAGAACTATCCAGTGCGGCTTGGTGGGGTCATCTGCAACCGCAGCGCAGCCACAGACCAGATTGACCGCTTCAATGCGGCTACCGGCATGCGCACCCTGGCACATTTTCCAGATCTTGATGTGATCCGCCGTTCTCGGTTGAAGAAGGCGACGCTCTTTGAAATGGAAGGCTCACCGGAACTGGAAGCGGTGAAGGCCGAATATATCCGCCTGGCGGAATCGCTCTGGGCTGGCGCTGATGGGCTTGAAGCGGCACCGCTCAAGGATCGTGAAATCTTCGATCTGCTCGGGTTTGATTGATGCAGACCGCCACATATCAAAATCGTCGCAGCCAGATCGAAACCTATTTCGATCGTACGGCGGTGGATGCCTGGGCGCGGCTGACGTCAGACGCGCCCGTCAGCGGCATTCGCGCGACGGTACGTGCCGGCCGCGATGAAATGCGCCAGACCCTGCTGTCTTGGCTGCCAGATGATCTTACCGGCAAGCGCCTGCTGGATGCCGGCTGCGGCACCGGCGCCTTCGCGATTGAGGCAGCCCGCCGCGGTGCGCAGGTTTTGGCAATTGATGTCTCCCCCTCACTGATCAAAATTGCCCGTGAACGCAGCGGTGCCATGGTGCCGGTGGGCAGTATCATCTACGAAGTAGGTGACATGCTGGATAGTCAATTCGGCAATTTTGACCATGCTGTCGCGATGGATAGCCTCATTCACTACCATCCCGATGATATGGTGCAGAGCCTGACGAGCCTTGCGCCACGCATCAGGCGTTCCGTACTGATGACTTTCGCACCGAAGACACCGTTGCTTGCGGCCATGCATCTCGTTGGGCGCGCCTTTCCGCGTGGTGATCGCGCGCCAGCCATTGAACCCGTTGCCGAACGTAGCCTGAGGGCGCGAATCAAAGCCGAAAGACAGCTTCTGTCCTGGGCTATCGGACAGGATCGGCGGGTGTCGCGTGGTTTTTATACGTCTCATGCGCTGGAGTTGATCCGGAAATGAGCGAGGTGAATGACCGTTTGGCGCGACTTTGGACGGGGATCAGCATCAATGTGCTGCCCTTTGCCGAGTCAAGCACCGGCCCATTGCCGATCAAACGGTTGTTACGCCTTTCGCTATTTCAGATTTCCTGCGGCATGACTGCGGTACTCATGGTCGGTACGCTCAATCGCGTCATGATTGTTGAGATGGGCGTTGCAGCAAGCCTGGTTGCGATCATGGTGGCGCTACCACTGCTTTTTGCGCCGCTTCGCGCCTTGATTGGCTTTCGCTCCGATTCCCATCGTTCGGTGCTTGGCTGGCGGCGTGTGCCCTTTCTATGGCTTGGCAGCATTGTTCAGTTTGGTGGGCTGGCGATGATGCCCTTTGCGCTCATCATCCTTTCCGGCGATACCTGGGCGCCGCCCTGGGTGGCGCAGCTTGCGGCGGGTATCGCCTTTCTGATGGTTGGGGCGGGGATGCATACGGTGCAGACGGTTGGGCTTGCCTTGGCCACTGATCTTGTGCCGCGAGAAGCGCAACCAAATGTCGTCACGGTCCTTTCGCTGATGCAATTGATCGGCATGGTGGTTTCCGCAATTGCCTTTGGCGCATTCCTCGCCAATTTCTCGCAAATCAAGCTGATCCAACTTGTGCAAGGCATGGCAGCCGCAACGCTTGTGATCAACCTGATCGCGGCCTGGAAACAGGAACCAAGGCGCCCCGAACTCACGGTTGGGCGTGCGCCTGGTGATCCGGACTTCCGCGCGAGTCTGAAACTGCTGCGCAAGTCTGGCCCATGGGATCGGCGTTTGCTGGCGGCGGCGCTGGGTACCGCTGCCTTTGGCATGCAGGACGTCTTGTTGGAGCCCTATGGCGGACAAATCCTGTCACTGAGTGTTGGGGCCACAACCGCCTTAACTGCGCTTTTCGCGAGTGGTGCAGTCCTGGGCTTTTTGCGCGCCGCGCCCTTGCTCGGCCGTGGCATGCATGCACAACGCGTTTCCAGCGCCGGTGCTATTGTTGGTATCTCGGGCTTTGTGATGGTGATCTTTGCGTCGCCGCTCGAATCAACACTTGTATTCGCAGCAGGAACTGCCGCCATTGGTTTCGGCGCGGGCCTTTTTGCACATGCAACGCTGACGGGTTGCATGCAGGCGGCGCCGGAAGGCCAGATTGGTCTGACGCTTGGCGTTTGGGGCGCGGTGACTGCCACTGCTGGTGGCGCCGCGGTCGCTCTTGGTGGCGTCATCCGCGATGTCATTTCATCGCTCGCGTCAGCCGGTGTTCTCGGTGCCGGGCTTGATGCGCCCAGTACGGGTTATGTCGGTGTCTACATCGTCGAAATAATTCTTCTTTTCATGATGCTTGCGGTCGTTGGCCCGCTGCTTAGGGCGAATGACACGGTTTCTTCCGGACCTCAACATGATGCAGGCCGGCCAACTTTGGTCGGGCTGCAGAACCAACATGGAGCATTGCCATGACAACACCCGTAACGCCGGTCTTTTTGGATGCGGCCGCGCTCTCACTGTATCTTTTCTTCGCATTTTTTGCTGGTCTGGTATACTACCTCCAGCGTGAAGGTAAGCGCGAAGGTTTTCCGATGATCGGCGAATTGCCGGATCGGCCAGCATTCGCCACCATGCACGGCTTCCCAGAAAGCCCTCCTCCAAAGGTATTTCGCCTTCATTATCCGGAAGGCGCCACAGTGGTTCAGGGTGAAAGGCCTGAGCGTAATGTGGATGCGCTGTTGACGCCAGAATACCCTTACCCCGGCACTGCCTTTGTGCCGACAGGGGACGCAATGCGTGACGGCGTTGGCCCGGCATCATATGCGGACCGCGCCGATGTGCCTGATTTGGCGTTTGACGACAACAAGCCGAAGATCGTTCCATTGCGGGCTGCGCCTGGCTGGCATATCGCGCATGAAGATCCTGATCCGCGTGGCCAGGCCGTGATCACTCTGGATGGAGAGGTCGCGGGCACCGTCGTTGATCTTTGGGTTGACCGGTCTGAATACATCCTGCGGTATCTGGAGGCAGAGGTCGCCGATGGGCGCCGCGTGCTTGTGCCGATGTTTCTTTGTACCTTTACCGATGACGGCACGGCGCGGGTGATTTCAGTCACCGCCGCGCAGTTCATTGCCGCGCCCGGGATTGCGCAAGCCGAACAGATCACCTTGTTGGAGGAAGATCGTATCTCAGCCTATTTCGGTGGTGGCCATTTCTATGCGACGCCGGAACGCAGCGAGCCATGCCTGTGACCAAGTCAGCCCCCGCACGCCTGACCGAACACGGGCTGGAACCGATACCGGGTCTACCGGAGGCGCTCCCGCCAGGTGAGGTCTTGCTTTGGCAGGGGGCGCCGGCCTGGACCGAAATCGCCCAGCGGGTTTTCTTGATCCGCTGGGTGGCGGTTTATTTTTTGGTGCTGGCTTGCTGGAATTTTTCGAACGCGGTCATCCAAGGCGGAGGAATGAATGCAGCCTTCGGGGCAGCCGCGCTTCTAGTGCCGGTGGCCGGCGTTGCGATCGGTATCTTGGCCCTGCTTGCGAAGGTCACGGCGCGGATGAGTGTTTACTCCATCACCTCTAGGCGCATCGTGCTGCGCGTGGGTGTTGCCTTGCCGATCACCATCAATATCCCTTTCGCAACGATTGCGGGGGCGCATTTGCGGAATCGCAAAGATGGGCATGGCGATATCGTACTGGAATTATTGGCGGCCCATCGGATTTCCTGGATCGCCTTGTGGCCTCATTGCGCTGGCTGGAGCGTTGGTCGACCAAAACCAATGCTGCGCGGCGTGGCTGATGCAGAGGGTGTAGCCAGGATCCTGGGTGAAGCCGTTTCGAATACAATGGGTGTAGCGATGCACCGCGGTGCGACCGAAGGGGATACGGAAATGTCGCGTGGCGCAACGGCAATGGCGTAGGGAAGAGGACATGGCGACCAAGGCAACAATGCCGCGAAAGGATTACCTGGGCTATTGGCTTGGGGTAGCGCTTGCCGGCGTTCTTGTCTTCGTGATGGTTGATGCGGGTGAAAAGCAGCAGGCTAGGCACCAGGCACATGAAACCATCCTTACACGGAGCATCCTGTTCAGCGACCGGCCGGATGGCGGCATTTCCATCCGCGATGCAGCGACGGGGCAAATGATCGGCGAGATCCAACCCGGTGAGGGCGGTTTCATCCGGGGTGCCCTGCGCGGTTTCACGCGTGACAGAAGATTGGAAAACCCAGGTGTGGAAAGCCCGCTGCGCCTAGCGGCGTTGCAAGGGGGCGCCCTTGTCCTGGAGGATCCGTCCAGTGGGCGCTGGACGGATTTGCGCGCCTTTGGCGCGACGAATGTGCAGAGCTTCGCAGAAATACTGTTCAAGAAAAATGAGGAAGACAAATGAACAAAGAAGATCACAAGCGGCGGGGTAGGCGCTTTGATGTGCCCTGTACGGTCGAGATCGAGCGTAGCTTTGACAGTTTCCATGCCTACGCGGTACCGGACGATGTTGTGCTGCGTCCTGGTGACCAGGTGATTGTGCATGGCGCACCAAGTCAGGTTGCATTCGGTGAGAAGTACAGCTTCGAAACCTCGGCCACCGTCATCCGCGCTGGGTTTTTCCGTCGGCATTGGACCCAGTTCCGATCAATCCTCGAACTGACCGAACTTTATCATGTGGGCTTTGAGCCGAAGGAGGCCACATGAACGCCGTAACCCACTCGATGCGGGAGAAACTATCCCGTGAGATGACAGAGCTTGCACTGACGGAAACTGTTTTGTCGCCGCGCTTCTATACGACCGATTTTGCGGCAATGGATGCCATCAATGTGGAGCCTGTTCGTGCGGAATGGGATCGGCTGATGGAGGAATTTCATCGCGACCCAAACAAGGGCCATTTTGTTCGTGATGAGCAATTTGATTCCTTTCGCCTTGATGATCTTCCGGAAGGCCTGCAGAAGGAGCTGGTTGATTTCCTGGTAAGCAGCGTGACTGCCGAATTTTCCGGTTGCGTGCTTTATGCCGAGATCAAAAAGCGCGTGACGAATCCGGATATACGGGAATTGTTTTCTGTCATGGCGCGCGATGAAAGCCGGCATGCGGGTTTCATCAATGATGCGCTCAAGGATCTGGGGATTGGCGTCGATCTTGGGTTCCTGACACGTGCCAAAAAATACCATTACTTCCAGCCGAAATTCATTTTCTACGCGACCTACTTGAGCGAGAAGATCGGTTACGCACGCTACATTACCATCTTCAGGCAATTCGAACGCCATCCGGAATTGCGCTTCCACCCGATTTTCCAGTGGTTCGAGAAATGGTGCAATGATGAATTCCGCCATGGTGAGGCTTTCGCGCTGCTGATGCGCGCCAACCCAAAGCTGTTGACCGGGGTGAATGCGCTGTGGTGCCGCTTTTTCCAGCTTGCGGTCTTCGCCACGATGTATGTGCGGGATCATGGCCGACCGGAATTCCACAAGGCGCTCGGCATGACACCTACAGAATATGATCGGCAGGTCTTCCAGATCACGGAGGAAATATGCCGCCAGGTTTTCCCGGTGACGCTGGATGTGGATGGTCCTGGCTTCATGGAGGATATGGATCGACTTTTGCGGATCTCCGAGAGAATGGACAAAGCGCGGCGGCAAGGCGGCATTGGCGGCAGGCTGCGTCAGCTTGGTTTGAGCCTTTCGGCAGCGACAACCTTCGCAAGGTTGTACTTCCGTCGGCCGCGGAAGCATCCGCTCCCCGCCGAAATCCGGCTCTCACCGGTTTGGTAGTGCTAGCACCATGCCCGATAGCGTGACCGCGGCCCTCATCGCCATTTTCTTGTGGTGGCTCACGACGGGTGCTGTTCTTTTCGCGGTCACGAGCCTGGCACCGCAGCGGTTGGCCTTGGGGACAGTGGCGGTAAGCCTGCTTGTCCTTGGCCTAATCATCCTGCATCTGACAGCAGACACCATGAGCGTGGGCGGCGCCTATTTATCCTTCCTTGCGGCACTGGCAATCTGGGGTGCGGTCGAGGTCAGTTTTCTGGGCGGGCTGATCACTGGCCCCAATCGCAGGGAACTACCCCCACAATTCACTGGGCTGCGGCGCTTCTGGTCTGCAACGCGCGTCGTGCTCTGGCATGAATTGTTGATCCTTGCCCTGGGCTTGCTGCTCATGATCGCCTTCGGTCAAGGGCCAAACCAGACTGGCCTGCTCACCTACGGCGTTCTCTGGCTCATGCGCCTCAGCGCCAAGTTCAATCTGTATCTTGGTGTGCGAAATACGGGCGAAAGGCTGTTGCCCGCGCATCTGCGCTACATGAGCAGCTATTTCGCGCATCGGCCGATGAATTTGCTTTTTCCATTTTCGATCACGCTTGGCACGATCTTGAGCGCCTGGCTATTTCATAAGGCCTTCGCGGCCGGCGCGAATGTGCAGCAGGCCACGGGTTTCATGCTTGTGGCAACACTCGCGTCACTCGCCGTGGTCGAACATTGGTTCCTGATGTTGCCGACACCGCTTGAAGCGCTCTGGCGTTGGGGGCTGCGTGATCCGGAAGGTCCTGCGCAGACAGGGACATGGACCACGGATAGGACTGGGCCTTTTGATACTCGTCCGCTTCCAGCGGTTTTGACGCGCATCACCGCAGGGGCATTCGGTTCGGTTGAAAGCTTAAGGGGTTCCATTCGTGCGCCCGATGGTTGGCTGGCGCTCGATTTCGTGGATGGCACGATGAATCTGCGGCAAGAACCCGCCCCTGAAGTAACGCGCACAGGCATCATCGTCACAGGGCGTTTGCTGGATATGCGCGGCATACAGGCGGAGTTTGAGAATTATGCGCTGCGGTATGGCGCATGAGAGTTGATGTCACCAAAGGCATGGCGAGGGGCCTTTATTCGGCGGGCCTTTCCGTAAGCGACCTTCGCATCATCGCAAGACCTGGAAGATCATTCTGGGCAAGGAGAAAGTAGCATGAAATACGAGGAATTTTTCCAAGGTCAGCTCGATGGCCTTCGCCGGGAAGGTCGATACCGTGTTTTTGCCGATTTGGAACGGCGCCGTGGCGAATTCCCGCGTGCGACGCGGCACGATAAGGGCGTTTGTGGAGAAGTGACGGTCTGGTGTTCCAATGACTATCTTGGCATGGGCCAGCACCATGATGTTCTCGCGGCAATGCATGAGGCGCTGGATCGCTGTGGTGCGGGTGCTGGCGGCACGCGCAACATCTCTGGCACCAATCATGAACATGTGCTTCTGGAACGTGATCTCGCGGCGCTGCATGGACGCGAAGCGGCGCTTCTGTTCAATTCCGGCTATATGTCGAATTGGGCGTCGCTTTCCACCTTGGGGTCGAAGCTTCCCGGCTGCATCATCGTTTCCGATGAAATGAACCACGCTTCCATGATCGAGGGCATGCGCCATAGCAAGGCCAAGCGCGTGCTCTTCAGACATAATGATGTCGCAGATTTGCGACGCGTCCTGGCGGAGCTTCCGAAATCTGCGCCGAAATTGGTGGCGTTTGAAAGCGTGTATTCGATGGATGGCGATATCGCGCCGATCAACGATATCTGCGATGTCGCCGATGCCCATGGCGCCATGACCTATTGTGATGAGGTTCATGCGGTCGGCCTTTACGGACAAAGCGGTGGCGGGATTACGGAACGCGATGGTATCGCCGAGCGTGTGACGGTTATTGAGGGCACGCTTGCCAAGGCATTTGGGGTGATCGGCGGCTATATCGCGGGTAGTACCGCGATGTGCGATTTCGTGCGGTCTTTCGCCTCTGGTTTTATTTTCTCAACCGCCCTTCCGCCTGCCATTGCGGCCGGTGCCCGCGCGGCCATTCGGCATTTGCGGCACAGCAACGTTGAGCGTGAACGCTTGCATGAGCGCGCGGCGACACTGCGGCAAAGGCTGAATGCCATTGGCGTGCCGCATCTGGACAATCTCAGCCACATTGTCCCGGTGATGGTCGGTGATCCAAATCTCTGCAAGACGCTCAGTGATACGCTGCTGGATGAACACGGCATCTACGTGCAGCCCATCAATTATCCAACCGTACCGCGCGGGACGGAAAGGCTCCGTATCACGCCATCGCCCGTGCATTCGGATGCGGATATGGATCACCTTGTGCAGTCGCTTGAACAGGTTTGGGCGCAATTCCGCTTGCGGCGGGCCGCGTGATGGATGGCGCGCTGACCAGTTTCCGTCCAGCCAATCGGCCTGTTCAGGAAGGGCAGGTGTCACGTCGTGTGACACCGCGCTCGCGCGCCGGAACATCTGGCGGCGCAGTTGCCCCGGCCATGCGCAATGCCTATCCCTTCAGCGCCATTGTCGGGCAGGAGGAAATGAAGCGCGCCCTGATGATTGCAGCGGTTGATGCAAGCATTGGCGGCGTTCTTGTATTCGGGGATCGTGGCACGGGAAAATCCACCGCGGTACGCTCACTCGCGGCATTGTTGCCGGAAATGGCGGTTGTCGCGGGCTGTTCCTTTGCCTGTGATCCGGCCGCCCCTTCATCATCCTGTGCCCAATGCGCGAATTTGCCGAAGGGCAGAAAGCCGGAAAAGCGCATGGTGCCTGTCCCAGTGGTGGATTTGCCGCTGGGCACAACGGAAGACCGCTTGGCGGGCGCGCTTGATATTGAAAGGGCCTTGGCGCAGGGCGTGAAGGCCTTTGAACCAGGGCTGCTTGCCGCAGCGCATCGCGGGTTCCTCTATATTGATGAGGTGAACCTGCTCGAAGATCATCTGGTTGATCTTCTGCTTGACGTCGCGGCTTCAGGTGAGAATGTTGTTGAGCGCGAGGGTATCAGCCTGCGTCATCCCGCACGCTTTGTGCTGATCGGCAGCGGCAATCCCGAGGAAGGCGAATTGCGTCCTCAATTGCTCGATCGTTTTGGGCTTTCTGTGGAGGTGACTACGCCCACGGACCTCGCGAGCCGTGTTGAGGTTGTATGCCGGCGGGATCGCTTTGACCGCGACGCGGCGGCATTCACCATGCAATGGGCAGCAGAAGAAGCGCGCACGCGTGAGACGATCCTCGCCGGGCGGAAGCGCTTGAATTCAGTGACCCTACCCTTGGGCACGATCGAACAGGCGGCCTCACTTTGCATGGCGCTTGGTACAGATGGTTTGCGCGGTGAACTGACTTTGGTGCGGGCGGCTCGCGCGCTGGCCGCGCTTGAAGGGGATCTTGAAGTCAGCACCCAACACCTCCGCCGTGTTGCGCCTTCGGCCTTGCGTCATCGGCTGCGTCGAAATCCTTTGGATGAAACCGTTGCAACGACGCGCGTTGAAAAGACGCTCATAGACGTATTCGGCCCATGACAAAGCTGCGCCACAGGCAAAAGCGATGAATGCGCCGCCCGCAGAAGGCAGCAGGCTTCAGGAAGATGCTGCCTATGCAATGGCCTTCCAGGCGGCGCTTCTGCTTGCTGTGGACCCGAGGGGGCTGGCGGGCGCTGTCTTGCGTGCCCCCGCGGATGGGCGGCGTGATGAATGGCTTGAAGCGTTCCGTGAGCTGATGCCACAGGGCGCGCCCTGGCGCCGCGTGCCCCTTGGTATTTCGGATAATCGCCTATTGGGTGGGCTTGATCTTGCGACGAGCCTCGGCACCGGGCGGCCCATTGCGCAGAATGGTCTGCTCGCGGAAAGTGATGGCGGGGTTGTTGTTCTGCCGATGGCGGAGCGCGTTGAAGGCCAGACAATCGCGCGCATCGCGGCAGTGCTTGATCGTGGTGCGCTGCAAGTGGCGCGGGAGGGTGTTTCCTTCGCGCAGGCCACAAGTTTCACCGTGATTGCCCTTGATGAGGGCGCGAATGAAGAAGAACAGGTGGCGGAAGCACTTTCGGATCGCATCGCTTTTCATGTCAATTTCCAGCCTTTTGGCCTGAAGCACCGCCCGCCGGTGCTCCCAGGTCGGGCGGATATCCATGCAGCGCGTCAGCTTCTGGCGCAGGTCACCATGGCCGCGGAATTGCCCCAGGCCTTTTGCAGGGCGGCTTTGGCGCTTGGTATCCAATCCCTGCGTGCGCCGGTTTTGGCGCTGCGCTGTGCCCGCGCCGCCGCCGCGCTGGCCGGCCGCGTTGAAGTCAGCCGGGAAGACGCCGCACTTGCCGCGCAGTTGGTTCTGGCACCGCGCGCGCGTCAGGCGCCTGAGGCACCCGCAGAGGAACAGGCACCACCGCCCGAACAGCAGCAGCAGGAGAATGCCGAGGCAGGGCAGGACCAGGACCAGGACCAGGAACAACCTTCATTGGAAGATCTTGTGCTTGCGGCAGCGCAGGCAAGCCTGCCCGCGGGACTGCTCGCGGGGCTTGGCGCTGCAGCGCGGCAAATGGCGCGCCAAGCCGCTTCCTCAGGCAGGTCCGGCATGATGCGTCGTTCTGCGCAGCGCGGCCGGCCCATTGGCGCGCGCCCGGCGGCTTGGCGCGCGGGGCTGCGTTTGGCCTTGGTGGAAACGCTGCGGGTCGCTGCACCCTGGCAGGAATATCGTCGGCGCGAAAAGCCGCATCACGCTGCAATGGTGCATATCCGCCGAGAGGATGTGAGAATCCGACGCTATAAGCAGAACAGCGAAACCACCACGATTTTCCTTGTTGATGCCTCGGGTTCTGCGGCGCTGCATCGGCTGGCGGAAGCCAAGGGCGCGGTGGAGTTGCTGCTTGCGGATTGTTATGTGCGGCGCGATCGCGTTGCAGTGATTGCCTTCCGTGGGCGCGGTGCTGAAGTTCTTCTTGAACCGACCCATTCGCTGGTGCGCGCCAAGCGCAGCCTCGCCGCCTTGCCAGGTGGTGGTGGTACGCCGCTGTCTGCCGGCATTGCGGCCGGCTACGCAATGGCGGAGGCCAGTCGCAAACGCGGCCAAACACCAGTGATCGTTGCGCTGACCGATGGCCGCGCCAATGTCTCGCGCGATGGCATGGGTGGGCGCGCCACAGCGGAATCGGAAGCGCTTGATGTGGCGCGGCTGTTCAAGGCTTCCGGCATTGCCGCGCTATTGATTGATACTGCGCCAAGACCGCAGCCCTTTTCGCGCGACCTGGCTACCGCCATGGGCGCGCGTTACGTGCCCATGCCTTTTGCCAATGCTGCCCGCATGTCGGCCGCAGTCCGCAATGCGGCGCGTGCACCAATGGCTGGGCATTGAAACCATGGTATCGCCCGGCGAATTCCCAGTTTGGGAAAGGGATGGGCGTGATTGGCCCAATCGGGCAGCGAGCCAATTTGTCGAAGCCGGCGGGCTGAAGTGGCATGTGCAGCGCACGGGGCAGGGGCCTTGCCTTCTGCTGTTGCATGGCACAGCGGCGGCGACGCATAGCTGGCGTGATATGACGCCGCTGCTTGCGCCGCATTTCACCTTGGTTGCGCCTGATCTGCCTGGACACGGCTTCACATCCAGCTTGCCACAGGCGCGCGTTTCCCTGGCGGGTTTTTCGGATGCCTTGTCCGCGCTGCTGAAGAAGCTTCAGGTTTCGCCCGATCTTGTGCTTGGCCATTCTGCAGGTGCGGCGATTGCCCTGCGCATGGCCTTGGATGGCGCCATCAGCCCGCGTGCCATTTTCAGCCTGAATGGCGCGCTGTTGCCACTGGGGGATGAACATGCCGCATTTTTCACCCGCGCGGCACGGGTTATGGTGGGTATACCCTTCGTCTCAAAGCTGTGTGCTTGGCGTGCCTCCAAGCAAGAAGTTGCCGCCAAGCTCTTGCGTGATACCGGCTCAGATATCGGGCCACGCGGTGTTGAGTTGTATACGCGGCTTTTTGGTTATGCCGGGCACATCCGCGCGGCGCTTACGATGATGGCGCAATGGGAATTGCGCCCGCTGCTACGGGATTTGCCGCGCCTCGCGCCCACGCTTTTCCTGATGGTGGGTGGCCGTGATCGTGCCGTGCCGCCCATGCAGGCGCGGCGCATCCAGGCCATTCTGCCGGCTGCGCGCATTATCACGATGGATGGGCTCGGTCATTTGGCGCATGAGGAAGCGCCGCAACGTGTTGCCGACACCGTACTCAAGGAATGGTCGCAGCTCGCGCAGAATATCACCGGAGCGGCTGCATGAGCTTCGATGGTGTGCTCCCACCCTCCTATGCGAAGCGCGTGGAACTCAATGATGAAGTGCATGCGCGCCCGCCAGAGATCCTGTCTTCGCCTTGTCGCGTTTCGCAGCTTGCGCTGCTGCCGGCGGCCGAGGATGCGCGGGATGCTGCCTGGGCTGCGCTTTGCGCGCTTGCTCAGCGCTTTTCTGTGCCGCCCCCGGCAGCAGCGGCCAATCACTACAGCGCCGATTTCGGGCCATTTCGCCTGAAATGGGAAAGGCATGGGGAATTCAGCCGCTTCATGGTGGTGGTGGCCGGGGCGGAGCCCGAGCCTTTTTCGGCGGCGGCGATCCACGCTTTGCCGGCGGATTGGCTGAAGGCGCTGCCCGGGCAGGTGATTGCTGCGGCGCATGTCACGCTGCTCGCGTCCAAGGATGTGCCGCTGGCAATCAGCGAAATCTCGCGGCGCTATTTCCGTGATCACATGCT
>Ga0079300_10000535_pt1 | contig 14285 bp, 9 predicted proteins | sample Wag4_2014_7_11_FD_74799 | JGI IMG/M metagenome (GOLD analysis project Ga0079300, IMG submission 74799) | Fresh water microbial communities from Ohio, USA - Utica-2 Time Series HT 2014_7_11 | ecosystem: Environmental > Aquatic > Freshwater > Water tank | place: USA: Ohio | collected 2014-07-11
GTGATCATGGCTCGGCACTTCAATCAACTAGAGCTATGGGCATTGATACTCTTGATTTGGCTCATAGCACAAACAATTATTGCATTTTACAATTCTTACCTCTCTGAAAAAATCGCCCAGTCCATCATATTAAAATTGAGGCAATACATTTATGATCACTTAACCCACTTGAAACTATCCTTTTTTGACAAAACTCCCGTTGGTACCGCAGTCACTCGCTCCATCACCGATGTACAAACCATTACCGACTTATTTTCATCAGGTATCATAACCATTTTGGGAGATTTGGTACAAATTGTAGCTATTCTCTTCTGCATGTTTTTAATCAATTGGAAGTTGACACTGCTCACCCTAACCGTTATTCCACTTTTGATTTGGGCAGGCAACTACTTCCGGAAGGGAACGCGTGACACCTTCCAAGAGGTCAGAAATCAGGTAGCTGCATTGAATGCCTTCCTTCAAGAACGAATCACAGGCATGGGAGTCATTCAATTGTTCAATCAGCAAAAATCAGAGTATTCCAAATTCAAAAACATCAACAGGAAACATAGAGATGCTAACTTCAAGAGTATATTCTATTATTCTGTCTTTTTTCCTATGGTGGAAGTCTTGGTAGCCCTATCTTTTGCCATCATCATCTCCTACGGAAGCATTCAAATCTTCGAAAAAAATCTGCACCTGGGCGAGGTAACCGCATTCATCATGTTCATTAATTTGTTCTTTAGACCTGTCAGAGCTATTGCAGATAGATTCAACAACATTCAAATGGGCATTGTAGCAGCAGAGCGCATTTTCAATCTGCTCGATGCTACCGAAAACCAAGAACATAACGGTGAAATAATCCCCCAAAAACTCAACGGTAAAATTGAATTTAAAAACGTTTGGTTCAGATACAATCAGTCAGAAAATCATTGGATTCTCAAAGATGTTTCTTTTCTCTTAGAACCAGGAAAATCTTTGGCAATCATAGGTTCTACGGGATCTGGAAAAACATCTATAGCCAATTTAATCACCTACAATTACCAACACGAAAAAGGACAAATTTTAATTGATGATCAAGAAGTTCAAAACTACCACCTTCCCTCATTAAGAAAGAGAATAGCATTTGTACTTCAAGATGTTTTCTTGTTCAGCGGCTCCATTGAATCAAACTTAAGTTTGAAACAGGAAAATCTTCATCAACAAAAATTCCAATCCATCGCCGAAGAAATTGGAGCTTGGGATTTCATCAAAAATCTGCCCGGAGCCCTTGATTTCAATGTCATGGAAAGGGGACTATCACTTTCCCAAGGGCAACGACAATTGATTTCATTTCTCAGAGCTTTGGCTGTAGATCCAGACATCATCATTTTAGATGAGGCTACGAGTTCCATTGATTCACAATCTGAATCGTTGATTCAAAAAGCCATTGAACTATTATTGAAAAACAGAACGGCTGTGGTCATTGCGCACCGATTGAGTACCATTAAACATTGCAACCAAATCATGGTTGTTGAATCGGGCAACATTGTTGAAAAAGGCACTCCTTCAGAATTACTGGCTCAAGACGGTCATTACAAACAACTATACGAAACCCAAATTTCTCACAAATAGCATCAATCCCATTTTTATTTAAAAAAGAAAAGGCCACCCTATTGAGGTGGCCTTTTTATTTGGGTTAAGAAAGAATATTAATCTTCGTCTTCAACAGCCATTTTAGAGGCCATCAAACGATCGTATTCTTCACGAGATCCAGTTACAACGTTTTGTATAGCTCTCATACCTGTTCCAGCAGGAATCAAATGTCCAACAATTACGTTTTCTTTTAGACCTTTCAATTCATCTACTTTACCAGATATTGCTGCTTCGTTCAACACCTTGGTGGTTTCCTGGAACGATGCCGCACTCATAAAGCTTTGAGTACCCAAAGAGGCTTTGGTAATACCTTGCAATATAGGAGTAGCAGTAGCAGGAACCGCATCACGGAATTCAACCAAACGCTTATCTTGACGACGCAATGCACTGTTTTCTTGACGTAGTTCTTTCAAACTTACAATCTGTCCAGCATGCATAACATCACTTTCACCAGCATCAGTTACAAATTTCTTATCGTAAATCCAGTCATTTTCTTTTTGCAAAGTCCATTTATCAACGGCTTCTGCTTCCAAGAAACGTGTATCACCTGGATCAACAATTTCCATTTTCTGCATCATCTGACGAACGATAACCTCAATATGTTTATCATTGATTTTTACACCCTGAAGGTTATAAACCTCTTGGATACCATTCAATACGTAACGTTGCACGGCTGCTGGTCCTTCTACACGAAGAATATCTTGAGGAGTGATTGCTCCATCAGACAATGGTTGACCTGCACGTACATAGTCACCATCGTGAACCAAGATATGCTTAGACAAAGAAACTTGGAAATGTTTAACTTCACCATCTTTAGAAGTGATGATGATCTCTTGATTACCACGCTTTGAAACACCATATGTAACAACGCCATCGGTTTCAGCAACTACTGCTGGGTTGGACGGGTTACGAGCTTCAAACAACTCAGTTACACGAGGAAGACCACCTGTGATATCTCGAGTACGAGTAGCAGAACGTGGCATTTTTGCCAAAATATCTCCCGCCTTAACGGTTTGACCATTCTTTGCAACCAAGATAGATTTAACAGGCAAGTTGAAGGTTTTGATGTTGCCTTCACCATCTTCTACACGGAATACTGGAACCTTAGTTTTATCTTTAGATTCAGTAATAACCATTTCAGATAGACCGGTTTGCTCATCACCTTCTTCACGCATGTTAATACCTTCAATGATATTATCAAACTCTACCTTACCGGTAATGTCAGATATAATCAAGGTGTTAAATGGATCCCAAGTACACAATAAATCAGATTTCTTCACCTTTTGACCTTCTTTAACCATCAACTCAGCACCATAAGGAATGTTGTAAGTAGTGATTACAGTTTTCAATTTTGGATCCAAGATTCTGATCTCACCTGAACGACCCAATACCACAACCGCAGTTTTGTTTTCACCGGTGTTGTTGTCAATGGTTTCTTTTTCAACGGTACGCATACCGTCAAAACTTACTACCCCTTCGTATTTGGTATCCATGGTGTTTTCAGCCGCAATGTTTAACGCGGCACCACCCGTGTGGAACGTTCTCAATGTCAACTGAGTACCTGGCTCACCGATTGACTGTGCTGCAATAACACCCACAGCTTCACCGCGTTGAACCATTCTTCCAGTTGCCAAGTTACGACCGTAACAACGTGAACAAACACCACCCAAAGTTTCGCAAGTCAATACTGAACGAATTTCAACTTCTTCAATACCAGCTGCTTCAATAGCGGTAGCACCTTCTTCGTTGATTTCGTGTCCGGCAGCAATCAATTTCTCGCCAGTTTCTGGATGATAAACATCATCTAACGCTGTTCTACCCAAGATACGATCATACAATGATTCTGTAATCTCGTCATTGGTTAAAATAGCCGTCATATTGATACCTCTTAAGGTACCACAGTCAGCTTCAACAATTACTACGTCTTGAGCTACGTCATGCAAACGACGAGTCAAGTAACCTGCGTCAGCCGTTTTCAATGCCGTATCCGCAAGACCTTTACGAGCACCGTGCGTTGATACAAAGTATTCCAATACGTTCAAACCTTCTTTAAAGTTTGAAATAATCGGGTTCTCAATGGTATCTCCTGATCCGCTGTTGCTGTTCTTCTGAGGCTTAGCCATCAATCCACGCATACCGCCCAACTGACGAATTTGCTCTTTAGAACCACGCGCTCCAGAATCCAACATCATATAAATTGGGTTGAATCCTTGATCGTCGTTTTGTAATTCGTTGATCAATACCTTTGCCAACTGGTTGTTCACACGTGTCCACAAGTCAATTACTTGGTTGTAACGCTCGTTGTTGGTGATGAATCCCATATCGGCATTTGATTGAATCTCGCGAACTTCATCCATCGCTTTGGTTACCAATTCCTCTTTTTCAGTCGGAATTTTAACGTTGCTTAAGTTAAAGCTCAATCCACCGCGGAATGCATAGTGGAAACCAAGATTCTTGATATCATCTAGGAAGTCAGCTGCTGCTGCTACACCAGAAATACGAATAACTTCAGCAATGATGTCGCGCAAGTTCTTTTTCTTCAACAATTCGTTGATGAATCCCACTTGCTCAGGCACCACCTGATTAAACAATACACGTCCAACAGAAGTATCAATCAACTTCCATTTTAACTCACCATTTTCACGAACCTTTACTCTGCACTTGATCAAAGCATGCAATTCAGCTTTACCCTCATTGTAGGCAATGATCACCTCTTCGGCACCGTAGAAAGTCAAACCTTCACCCACTACTGGATGCTCAGGAGTACTCTTACGCTGCTTAGTGATGTAATACAGACCCAAGATCATATCCTGAGAAGGTACTGTGATTGGAGAACCATTGGCAGGGTTCAAAATATTGTGACTCGCCAACATCAACAATTGAGCTTCAGCAATCGCAGCATTACCCAATGGTACGTGCACCGCCATCTGGTCACCGTCAAAGTCGGCGTTGAAACCCGCACAAACTAAGGGGTGTAACTGAATAGCTTTACCTTCTACCAACTTTGGTTGGAAAGACTGAATTCCCAATCTGTGAAGCGTAGGAGCACGGTTAAGAAGTACAGGGTGTCCTTTCAAGATATTTTCTAAAATATCCCAAATTACTGGATCCTTCTTCTCAACTATTTTCTTTGCTGTTTTTACTGTTTTAACAATACCGCGCTCAATCAACTTACGAATGATGAACGGTTTAAACAATTCCGCAGCCATGTTCTTGGGTAATCCACACTCATTCAATTTCAAAGTAGGACCTACCACAATTACAGAACGACCAGAATAGTCAACACGCTTACCCAATAAGTTCTGACGGAAACGACCTTGCTTACCTTTAAGCATATCGCTCAAAGATTTCAACGGACGGTTACCCTCACTCTTAACGGCACTTGCACGACGGGTATTATCCAACAAGGAATCTACCGCCTCTTGCAACATACGTTTTTCGTTTCTCAAGATTACGTCTGGAGCTTTGATTTCCACCAAACGCTTCAAACGGTTGTTACGAATAATTACACGACGGTAAAGATCGTTCAAATCTGAAGTAGCGAAACGTCCACCTTCCAAAGGAACCAAAGGACGCAATTCTGGTGGAATTACAGGCAGCATGCGCATGATCATCCACTCAGGGCGATTTTCACCTGTTTTCTGTGCGCTTCGGAAGCTTTCAATTACTTTCAAACGTTTCAACGCTTCTTGCTTACGCTGCTGAGAAGTTTCAGTAGCCGCTTGAATACGAAGATCGTAACTTAAAGTATCAAGATTCACGCGTTTAAGCAAATCTTCCAAAGCTTCAGCACCCATCTTAGCGATGAATTTATTTGGATCAGAATCTTCCAACATTTGATTCTCTTTTGGTAAAGAGTCTAAAATGTCTAAATATTCTTCCTCTGATAACAAATCAAGGTTATTTACATTGGTAGAAATACCTGGCTGAATTACTACGTAACGTTCGTAGTAAACCACCATGTCTAACTTCTTGGTTGGAATACCCAACAAGTAACCAATTTTGTTTGGCAATGAACGGAAGTACCAAATGTGCGCTACAGGTACCACCAAATTGATGTGACCCATACGCTCACGACGTACTTTCTTTTCAGTTACCTCAACACCACAACGGTCACAAACAATTCCTTTATAACGAATACGCTTGTACTTACCGCAATGGCACTCATAATCCTTGATAGGTCCAAAAATACGCTCGCAGAAGAGACCTCCCATTTCTGGCTTGTAACTTCTGTAGTTGATGGTTTCAGGTTTTACTACTTCACCAAAACTACGGCGCAATATGATTTCAGGGGAGGAAAGTGAAATTCTCACTTTACTAAAGTTGCTCCCGATTTTTTGATTTTTTTTCTGAAGTTGCATTTTCTTTCTTTATGCAGGATTATTCCAAAAATGATAATTCTAGACCCAAACCACGAAGTTCATGGATCAATACGTTGAACGACTCTGGAGTACCAATTTGTGTGATGTTATCACCTTTTACAATGGCCTCATAAGCTTTAGCTCTACCCATGATATCGTCAGACTTGATCGTCAAGATTTCACGAAGGATATTCGAAGCACCAAATGCCTCCAATGCCCATACCTCCATCTCACCGAAACGCTGTCCTCCGAACTGAGCCTTACCACCCAATGGCTGTTGAGTAATCAACGAGTAAGGACCAATTGAACGGGCGTGCATCTTATCATCAACCATGTGTCCAAGTTTCAACATGTAACTCACACCAACGGTAGTTGGTTGATCAAACTTCTCACCGGTCAAGCCGTTATTCAAATAGACCAATCCGTTATCAGGAATACCTGCCTTACGGGTGTAGTCTTGAATATCTTCTAAAGAAGCGCCATCAAAAATTGGAGTAGCAAATTTCACTCCCAATTCTTTTCCAGCCCAACCCAATACGGTTTCGTAGATTTGACCCAAGTTCATACGTGAAGGTACACCCAATGGGTTCAACACGATGTCCATTGGAGTTCCGTCATCCAAGAATGGCATATCTTCTTCACGAACAATACGAGCAACAATACCCTTGTTTCCGTGACGACCCGCCATCTTATCTCCCACCTTCAACTTACGCTTGTTGGCAACATAAACCTTCGCTAATTTCAAGATACCTGTAGGCAACTCGTCACCAACGCTGATAGAATATTGCTCGCGCTTGAAGTTGGTTACTTTCTCATTGTAAACATTGATATAGTTTTTCAATAAACGCACAATCAGATCATTTTTATCGTCATCTGATAACCAATTCATGTAGTTCACATTGGTATAATCAATGGCCAATAAATTCTTCTGAGTGAATTTAGTTCCCTTAGGAATCAACTCTTCGCTGTACATATTGAATACACCTTGGCTAGTTTTACCGTTCACAATGGCGAACAACTTCTTAACCAATTCATCTTTCAGATTATTCAAATCCTTCCTATGGTCATCTTCCATCTTTTGAAGTTTCGATTTGTCTGAAGTACGGGTATTCTTGTCTTTCTTAGATTTACTGAATAATTTCTTTTCAATAACAACCCCTTGTGCACCTGGAGGCGCTTTTAAAGAAGCATCTTTCACATCTCCCGCTTTATCTCCAAAGATTGCTCTTAACAATTTTTCTTCAGGAGAAGGCTCAGTCTCACCTTTTGGAGTGATTTTACCGATCAAGATATCACCTTCTTTAACTTCTGCACCCACACGAATCAAACCAAAATCATCTAAGTTCTTGGTCATTTCTTCACTCACATTCGGAATATCATTGGTCAATTCTTCCTCACCACGTTTGGTGTCACGAACTTCCAATTCATACTCAGTGATGTAAATTGTGGTATACATATCTTCCTTCACTACACGCTCAGAAATTACAATCGCATCCTCAAAGTTGTAACCCTGCCAAGGCATGTAAGCTACACGCAAGTTACGACCCAAAGCCAATTCACCCCCTTGGGTTGCATATCCTTCAGATAGTACCTGTCCTTTAGTAACACGATCACCCAATTTCACGCTTGGACGAAGATTGATACAAGAGTTTTGGTTGGTTCGGCGGAACTTGATTAAAGGATACGTTTTGGTATCGCCAGTAAAGCTTACCAAATTATCGTTGTCATCGTAATCATATTTAACAGTGATTTCGCGCGCATCAACCGACACAATAACACCGTTCCCTTCAGAATTCACCATTGAACGACTATCTCTAGCCACTTTCTCTTCCAAACCAGTACCTACAATAGGCGCTTCAGGCACCAACAATGGCACTGCCTGACGCTGCATGTTAGATCCCATCAATGCACGGTTAGCATCATCGTGTTCCAAGAAAGGAATCAACGATGCTGCAATAGATACTATCTGGTTAGGAGCAACGTCCATATAATCTAACTGCTCTGGATTAACCAACGGGAAGTCACCCTCTTTACGGCTCTTTACCAGTTCAGTTTTAAAGTTTCCTTTATCATCCAAAACAGCATTTGCCTGTGCAATGGTCTTTCCGTCTTCTTCTTCAGCACTTAGATAAATTATATCTCCAGTAATTTTACCTTTTTCTACTTGTCTGTATGGAGTTTCTAAGAATCCCATTCCATTGATTTTCGCGTGAACACACAACGATGAAATCAAACCAATGTTTGGTCCTTCAGGAGTCTCAATGGTACATAAACGTCCGTAGTGCGTATAGTGTACGTCACGAACCTCAAAACCTGCTCTTTCTCTGCTCAAACCACCTGGACCAAGTGCACTCAAACGACGTTTGTGTGTGATTTCCGCCAAAGGATTGATTTGATCTAAGAATTGAGAAAGCTGATTGGTTCCGAAGAATGAATTGATAACCGAAGACAATGTACGAGCATTCACCAAATCTTGAGGCGTGAAAACTTCATTGTCACGAATATTCATTTTCTCACGGATAGTTCTCGCCATACGCGCTAATCCTACACCAAACTGAGCATACAACTGCTCACCTACTGTACGAACACGACGATTAGACAAGTGATCAATATCATCTAGTACTTCGTCACCGTTGTACAAGAAAATCAAATATTTGATGATTGAAATAATGTCATCATTCGTTAAAACTCGAACATCCATAGAATGATCTAATTTTAACTTTTTGTTGATTCTGTAACGACCTACTTCACCCAAATCATAACGCTTATCTGAGAAGAATAAACGCTCAATGATTCCACGGGCGGTCTCCTCGTCTGGGGGATCTGCATTCCTCAACTGACGATATATTACCTCTAGGGCCTCTTTACCGTTGTTTGATGTATCTTTTTGAAGAGTGTTGTAAATAACTGAGTAATCAGTATCACCATCACCTTGAGTACTTAAAATGATGGACTTTACACCTGCTTCAATAATGGTATCAATATGGTCTTCTTGGATTTCTGTATCGCGTTCCAAAATCACTTCGTTACGCTCAATAGAAACTACCTCACCGGTATCTTCATCTACGAAGTCTTCTATCCATGTTTTCAAAACACGAGCGGCCAACTTACGACCAACCACGCGCTTCAAACCGGCCTTAGAAACTTTAACTTCTTCGCTCAAACCGAAGATATCTAAAATATCTTTATCGCTTTCAAAACCAATCGCTCTCAAGAGCGTGGTTACAGGAAACTTTTTCTTACGATCAATGTACGCATACATAACGGCGTTAACGTCAGTTGCAAATTCAATCCATGAGCCTTTAAAAGGAATAACACGGGCTGAATACAACTTGGTTCCGTTTGAGTGCGTGCTTTGTCCAAAGAATACTCCTGGAGAACGATGTAACTGACTCACAATAACACGTTCAGCACCATTAACAATAAAAGTACCGTTGGGAGTCATGTACGGCAAAGTTCCAAGATAAACATCTTGAACAATGGTTTCAAAATCTTCGTGTTCTGCATCGTTACAGCTTAATTTTAATTTAGCTTTCAATGGAACAGCATAAGTCAATCCACGCTCAATACACTCTTCAAGAGTGTAACGCGGTGGATCTACGAAGTAGTCTAAAAACTCCAATGTGAAAATACTCCTAGTATCGCTAATAGGAAAATTCTCACGGAATACTTTGAACAATCCTTCACCTTCTCTATTATCTGAGGGGGTATCCAATTGGAAGAATTCTTGGAAGGACTTCAACTGAACGTCCAAGAAATCGGGGTATTCTATGGCGTGTTGTACCTTGCCAAAAGAAATACGTTTATTTGATGTAGTACTCAATGTTTTGTTTTTTTAATGTTTTACAATGGGAGTTATACTGTAAATAACGCCCAAAAGCCCCTTGGGTTTACCAGGGGCTTTGGAGGTTCTAGTTGGTGATATTACTTAACTTCAACTTCGGCACCGGCTTCCTTCAATTGAGCTGCGATATCTTCTGCTTCAGCTTTAGATATTTTCTCTTTCACAGCTTTAGGAGCACCGTCTACCAATTCTTTGGCTTCTTTCAATCCAAGACCAGTCAAGTCTTTTACAACTTTAACTACTTGCAATTTACCAGCACCAGCGTTCTTCAAAATAACATCAAATTCAGTTTGCTCAGCAGCAGCACCAGAGTCACCTCCAGCAGCAGGAGCAGCAACTGCTACAGCAGCAGCAGCAGGCTCAATACCGTGCTCGTCTTTCAAAATTTGAGCTAGCTCGTTAACTTCCTTTACAGTAAGATTTACCAACTGATTCGCGAATTCTTTTAAATCTACCATTGTTTTACTTTTTAAGTGTTATTGTTTTTTTTTAATTTCTTTCTTGTAATGTTTTTACCAAGCCAGCAATCTTATGTCCAGCATTAGACTGCAACGCACTGATAACGTTCTTCGCAGGAGACTGCAACAGAGATATAATATCTCCAACAAGATCTTCCTTGCTCTTAAGGTTCACTAAGTTGATCAATTGGTCATCACCAATGTACACACTATGATCAATCCAAGCACCCTTCAATTTAGGTACTTCAAACTTCTCACGGAACTTCTTCATAGTAGTTGCAGGTGCTTTTACATTCTCACCTGTCAATACACATGTAGTACCTGATAAAACCGTTGACAAATCGCCAAAGTCCTTATCAGATTGCTCCATAGCAATTCTCACCAAAGTATTCTTTACTACACGCATGGTTACGCCGTTTTCAAAAAACATGCGACGCAATGCGTTTGTATTTTTAGCTGACAATCCACTTGGATCTGCCAAGTAAACGAAAGCGTTACTGTTAAATGTTTCAACCAGTTCCGCTACGATTTGTTCTTTTTCTGACTTTCTCATGGCTTATTAGATTCCTGGGATTGATTTAACTTCTACTGCAACTCCTGGACTCATGGTGCTGCTTACAAAAATACTCTTGAAGTAGGTTCCCTTAGCTGCTGAAGGCTTCAAACGGTGCAATACTTGTACCAATTCTAAAGCATTCTCACTCAATTTCTGAGCGTCAAAGGAAACTTTACCTACTGAAGCGTGAATGATACCGGTTTTGTCAACCTTGAAATCAATCTTACCAGCTTTTACCTCTGTAACTGCTTTTCCTACTTCTGTGGTAACAGTACCACTCTTAGGATTAGGCATTAAGTTACGAGGACCCAAGATTTTACCTAAACGACCCAATTTAGCCATTACTGAAGGCATAGCAACAATGATATCAATGTCGGTCCATCCTGCAGCAATTTTCTCAATATAGTCATCCAAACCAACGTGGTCTGCACCAGCGTCTTTTGCTTCTTGCTCTTTGTCTGGAGTTACTAACGCCAAAACGCGAACGGTCTTACCCAATCCGTGAGGCAAAGATGCCACACCACGAACCATTTGATTCGCTTGACGAGGATCAACACCCAATCGTACGTCAATATCAAAGGAAGAATCAAACTTGGTGTTGCTGATCTTTTTTACTATTTCAGCAGCTTCCAACAATGAGTATTCTTTGGTATTGTCATAAAGAGCCAATGCCTCTTTTCTCTTTTTTGTTAATTTCATAATCGATTAAAATTAAAAAGGTGCGTCTCCTGTGATTGTAATACCCATACTGCGAGCAGTACCGGCAACCATTCTCATTGCAGACTCAATTGTGAAACAATTCAAATCAGGCATTTTGTCTTGAGCAATTGTACGAACTTGGTCCCATGAAACAGAACCTACCTTCTTACGATTTGGCTCAGCAGAACCTTTCTTGATTTTAGATACCTCTACCAATTGTACAGCTACAGGAGGAGTCTTGATGATGAACTCAAAAGACTTATCTGTGTACACTGTAAGAACCACCGGCAGGACTTTACCCATTTGATCTTGGGTACGTGCGTTGAACTGTTTGCAAAAGTCCATGATGTTTACCCCTTTGGCTCCTAATGCAGGACCAATTGGAGGTGCCGGATTTGCAGATCCGCCTTTTACCTGGAGTTTTACAAAAGTTTGAATTTCTTTTGCCATTTTTCTGTTACTTACTTTTACGAATTACAATTTTTGAACCTGATTATAGTTTAACTCAAGTGGTGTTCTTCTACCAAAAATCTTCACCATCACCTTGAGTTTGCGCTTTTCTTCTTGAACTTCTTCAACAACCCCATCAAAATCATTGAAAGGACCGTCAATTACTTTTACGGCTTCACCGACTAAGTAGTGATCTTCTGATACAATTTCGCCTTCGGTTAATTCGTCGGCAGTACCTAAGATACGACTTAGTTCATTGGGTCTTAATGGAACCGGTGAATCTTTAGAACCGAGAAATCCAACAACGCCAGAAACACTCTTTATTAAAGGCATCACTTCCGGATCTGAAAAATCAGCACGAATCAAAATATAACCAGGAAACGCGTTGCGCTCTTTGATTACCTTTTTTCCGTCTTTAACCTGATAAACTTTTTCAGTAGGAATAAGAATTTCTGGAACAAAAGAAAGTTTGTTGTCGCGCTCAAGCTCAACTTCAACGTTGTGCTTCACCTTCTTTTCTTGTCCGGTTACAGCACGTACAACATACCACTTATGTTTTTCTTCAGAAACTGACATCATTTATTTAAAGAGTTTATAAAACTGGGTGGTTGAAAAACCCAATCCACTATCCAACGCCCAAATTACCAAAGAAAACAAGATAGACGCCACAATGACAATCCATGTGCTTTCCCTTAACTCTGTCCAGGTAGGCCAAGACACTTTGTTTTGAAGTTCGTCTTTAACCTCGCGGACGTAATTTGAAAATTTTCCAGCCATAATTGGTTTCTTTTAGCACGGGCACAAGGATTCGAACCCTGATCAAAGGTTTTGGAGACCTCTATTCTACCATTGAACTATGCCCGTATAAAAAGGAGCCTTTACGGCTCCTTTTTGTTATAGCCTGCGTTGAACGCTGCTATTATTCGATAATTTCAGTTACCTGTCCAGCACCTACTGTTCTACCACCCTCACGGATAGCGAAACGAAGTCCTTTTTCCATTGCAATTGGGTTGATTAACTCAACTGTAATAGAAACGTTATCACCAGGCATTACCATTTCAGTACCTTCAGCTAGGGTGATTTCACCTGTTACGTCAGTTGTACGGAAATAGAATTGAGGACGGTACTTTTGGAAGAATGGAGTATGACGTCCACCTTCTTCTTTGCTCAATACGTAAACCTCTGCTTTGAACTTCTTGTGAGGAGTTACAGACTTAGGAGCACAGATTACCATACCACGACGAATATCGTTTTTGTCGATACCACGCAACAAGATACCTGCGTTGTCTCCAGCTTCTCCACGATCCAACAACTTACGGAACATTTCTACTCCTGTACAAGTTGAAGTTAAGTGAGCACCGAAACCAATGATTTCTACACCATCACCTACGTTAATCACACCACGCTCGATACGGCCAGTTGCTACTGTACCACGACCTGTGATTGAGAATACGTCTTCGATTGGCATCAAGAAAGGCTGATCAACCAAACGTGGAGGTACTGGTACCCAATTGTCAACTGCTTCCATCAACTCAAGGATAGTATCTACCCACTTCTGGTCGCCGTTCAATCCACCTAATGCAGATCCGCGAATGATAGGAGTATTGTCTGAATCAAATTCGTAGAAGTCTAACAACTCACGAATTTCCATTTCAACCAAATCCAACAATTCTTCGTCGTCTACCATGTCTACTTTGTTCATGAAAACAACTAGACGAGGTACACCAACCTGACGCGCCAACAAGATATGCTCGCGTGTTTGTGGCATTGGACCGTCAGTTGAAGCAACTACCAAGATAGCGCCATCCATCTGAGCAGCACCAGTAACCATGTTCTTTACGTAGTCAGCGTGACCTGGACAGTCAACGTGTGCGTAGTGACGGTTCTTAGTTTGGTACTCAACGTGAGCAGTGTTAATCGTGATACCACGCTCTTTTTCTTCAGGAGCTGAGTCGATTGACTCGAATGAACGAGCTTCTGAGAAACCTGCGTTGGCTAATACAGAAGTGATAGCCGCAGTCAAGGTAGTTTTTCCGTGGTCAACGTGACCAATGGTACCAATGTTCAAGTGCGGCTTGGAACGGTCAAATGTTTCTTTTGCCATAGTATTCTATTAGTTAATAATGTGTTTGAGCCAATGAGGGGAATTGAACCCCTGACCTTTTCCTTACCAAGGAAACGCTCTACCCCTGAGCTACATCGGCTTTTGTCAGATTTCTCCAACGAATCGAGCGGGAGACGAGGCTCGAACCCGCGACCTACAGCTTGGAAGGCTGTCGCTCTACCAACTGAGCTACTCCCGC
>Ga0079300_10000537_pt1 | contig 14270 bp, 16 predicted proteins | sample Wag4_2014_7_11_FD_74799 | JGI IMG/M metagenome (GOLD analysis project Ga0079300, IMG submission 74799) | Fresh water microbial communities from Ohio, USA - Utica-2 Time Series HT 2014_7_11 | ecosystem: Environmental > Aquatic > Freshwater > Water tank | place: USA: Ohio | collected 2014-07-11
TTCAACTGGGAAAGTTCCTTCAGCTAAAGGGTTTTTAGTGTCTTGAAGTGAAACAACATCTCCTGGGAGAAGTTCTGTTGCTGGGCTAGAAACAACTACAGTAATTGTAGATCTTGGCGCAGCACCATCTCCAATTACGCTTACTACGTCAAATGAGTTACCGCCTGTTGCTCTAGAAAAGAATGATGGGTAATTTGATGTTAATACTAAGGCTTCCCACTTAGAGCTCTGAATACCATATTCAAAGTCTGTATCCATTAAAGATTGTGGTGGAGAAACTCTTAGCTTATTTACTGCGTCCATAAGTGGCTCTGTAAACGTTACTGTTTCCGCTGGCTCATCAACAATAATTGCAAGTTGGTCTGTAGGGGCCATTGATGCACAATTATACTTAAGAGTAATTATTGTTTTTGGCTCATAGCCAACTTCATTATCAACTGCAAAAGAGATAGCGCCTAGATTAGGATCGGAGAAGTTATAGATTACCTTACCTTGTGTCGTATTTGTAATAAGCATCAATCGATCTTGTCTTACTATTCTTGGAATAATAATCTGATCTAATTCTGGCTTAAATACGTAGTATGCGTGTTCTATTTGTCTTCTTGACATTATATTCTCCTAAAATAAATAACTTGTTGCTGCAAATTTACTGTTCAACTCTGTTTGAGTCAAAGTACTTGTATACTTTGGATAATATAGACCTAGGTTTAGCATTGCATCTACCCTAGCTACCGTTGTTTCCTTAAGTATATCATTAGCTAGTTCATTACCAGAAGGTCCGACTGCACCTGTTGCTCCAGTTAATCCCTGTAATCCTTGTGGGCCTCGAATATTTCCCTGCAATGTCCATTCTGCTGAGGTTGAATTATATTGGAACCAATCGCCTGTTGTTGTATTTAAATAATTATCTAAACCTAATTTGTTTGCTGGGTTTTGTGGTGTTGGATCTGCAATTCCAGTGAAATTATATGAACCTCTTTGTCCAGCTGTTCCTTGAGGTCCCGCTGCACCTGCAGCACCCGCTGGGCCCTGCGTTCCAACAGGAAGACTAAAATTTAATATTGCCGCTGAAGATGTTCCGCTATTTGTAACAGTTGGTGATGATCCTGAAGGTAATGTGTTTACTGCGCCTACAGATATTGTTGCTGCTTGTCCAGGTAAACCTTGAGGACCTTGTGCTCCTGGTCGTGATCCTGCTACTACAACCCAGGCCGTTCCATTCCAACGCTTTAGTGACATATTATAATTCCTCCAAGTGTCATTATACTATAAATTTGTTCAAAATCCTATCCAAGACAGGACTTCTGAATCTGAGTTTGGGTACATCTTTTTCCATTGATTATCAACAGATACATACATTGTTTTTTCTAAGATTACATATATTATTGCACCTGGATACAGAGGGGCGCTAGGCAAATTTGAAAAAGCTTGAACTGCTGCTGCTCCATTTTTGAACAAGTCCTTGTACTCCAAGTATCCCTCTTCGTTTGCCAGGTCTATCCATAAATCTGTTTCTGCAGGCGCTGGTGGTGTCAGAGAAGAGATAATAGACTGTCCTGAAGTATCATCTAAGTCTATCCAAAGTTCTCCTGTGTAAGATGGGTTTGCTGGCTCATTTGCGCTATATATTAATTCTGTTATTGGTTCATCTGTATCGATCCATAGGGTGTCTGTATTATAATTTTCTGGAGCTTCTGGACCAGCATAAATAAATTCTGTTGCTCCTGCATCGTCATCAACATCTATCCACAAATCTCCTAGTGTTGTTGCTCCTGATGGTGGTTCTATTAAGCCAACAAAAAATGTGCTTGCGGGGGCAGAAGAATCTGTTGGAATTAGTGTCAGCCCGCCTCCGCCGCCACCAGAACCAGATACTTCTTTCCACAATAAACCATCCCAAACATTTAGCTTGTTAAGAATTTTATTGTAGTAGATCTGACCATGCATTGGATCGGATGGTGCGGCATCCAAACCAATAATAATACCGTTCGTATAAGTATTCTTTGATGTCCAAGTATTTGTAGTAGAAAGAGATAAATCTGAGCTTACATACTCCCAAGTTGAAGTTAGTGCGTTCCATACCTTAAGAGCTCTGGTTGTGCCGCTTCTAAACTCGTCGGTATCAAACCAGAATTGTCCGTCTGACGGAGATGCTGGGGCAGAGGCTGACATAATGGCCTTAGATGGAGGAATTATTGTTTCTAGTATTAGCTTGTTTGCTTCATCATCATAGGTTGCTGTAATGTTTGGATTTAAATTGTGCACAAAAAGAGGTGCAATATAGTCTTGTGCCTGCTCTTGTGTTAATTGAGCAATTACTGAAAGGTTTACACGATTGGTTGTATCGTCATAAGTTGCAACTACATTTGTGTGTCCGTTATGAGCAAACATTGCTCCTGCTGTATCTGATATTGTCTCTGGGGCATCAGCTATTGAGAGGTATGTGCTTGCTGCTGTTGTAATGTTTAGCTTTGTTGCTAGAGCAGATGTTATTGTTGTTGCAAAATTTGCATCGTCTCCGATTGCTGCCGCAATTTCATTTAGAGTGTCTAGCAGTCCTGGTGCTGAATCTACAAGGTTTGATATTGCGGTATTTACGTAGGTCTTATCTGCCATAACTGAGGTATCTACCGCTAGAGTTATTGTGTTTGCAACATCATCATAAGTTTTTGTTATTCCGTTGCCTGCTGTCAAAGAAGTAGCAATTGCATCCATGACCTCTTCATCGTCATAGGTAGCAGTTAAATTTATTTTTCTAGCAACATCATCGTATGCTACTGTAATATTGTTATGGGTTCCAGTGGTAAGCAAGCCGCCGACAAGATCTTCCACCTCTTCAATATCTAGGATATTTGTTTCAAGTGTTTTGACCTTATAGTCTAAGGAGTTTGGGTCGGTAGAGTTATTAGCACCGACCTTGGACTCTAATGCCTCAATTGCATCGTTGGCATTTGCATGTTGGGCGGAATGGGAAACTTCCTCAACCGAATCATTCGGCTGTGGGTTAACTAGAACGTCTAAAGACGCTGGGAAATTTGTTGCCATTTGCTTACACCTCTTCCCTAATTATACCCTAAATGTTTCTTTACCTAACTATAGAACTTTAGAAACATGACCCTGGTATCTGGCATGATCTTGATGGTTTCTGTCGTTATATGAAAACATGGTTACAGCAGAATACTTTATTCCAGACTTTACTGGCAAGGCAGCATGAGAGAAAAGATAGCTAGACGGGAAAAGAACAATGTCTCCATACTGAGGAACATATGTGTAGTCAAAGTTTGGGAAATACAGCTCTCCACCCTCGTAGTCACTATTTAAATACATTACAGTTGATACATCGCAAGAATAGCTTGGACCACTATCTGGGTGTGTCTTAAAGTGCTGTCCTTCTCCATAACGTACAAAGTTAATTGCTTCCATATAGTGGAGAGGATTTATGTGATACGCCGATCTATAATCAGCCAAGCACTCGTTAAGCTTTTCTGTTATCTGGTCATGGATTGATATAACTTCGTCTGATAGCTCATTTCCTGGCCTTAAAGAATCTCTTTTAACTTTAAAATCTACACAGTCTCTGTAGTCTAATTTTTGCTCATGGTCTCCAACTGTAGCAATTGACCATTTAAACATTGAGCTTTTACCTGAACTCAATACCTTTTCTAGTCTTTCTGGAATATTCATTGCTTCTGGCAAAGCGTTTCTATATATCTTTATCCCTACTGCGGGAGTGTCAATTATCATAATATCTCCTTTTTTTGTTAGACTAACGGTATCCACTTTTGTGAATACTGATTTTTTATTTCTGATAATGGGCTTACGTAAAACACTATTGATTTAAATTTATTGTAATAAACAATTTTATTTCCAGCTTCTGAAATTATAATATCTCCAGGGTGTATTTCAAAATCAGTTTCATTGATTGAAACTTTTGACTTTTGTGAATCTAAAGAAATTATTCCAAACATAGACGGTCTTGAAGTTCCTCCAGCGTCATACCAAAGAGTTGGGTCTTGATCTTCAACCAATGAAGAATAAACAAAATATTTATTTTTTGAGTAGCTAAACTCATGGGACACACATGCACTTTTTACCAAAGAGGCCACCTCTTGAAAAAGTAAATACATTTGCTCATCATGCATAAGAAAAGGATTATAATTATTTTTATTATAAATTCTAGAAATTTTTACATCAGATTCGGGAAAAGCATAAATTTTTTCAGACTTATTTAGCTCTTTTATTATCTTTTCGTATAGGCCCAATGTTTCAAAATTGCCTTTTGTTGAAATTGTTTTTCTTTTTTCTCTATAAATTACATTTTCGTTTTTATTTTGAGTGTAAGAATTAGTCATTTTTAACCTCAATATAAGAAACTCCAACAATCATTTCTCCAGAAGACACTTCAGAAATTTTATAAGCGTAATCTTCTCCAGATGGGAAAATTATTAAGTTTCCTTTAGATAGTGGAATTGAAAGGTCTTTATTTAAAAATGTAATTTTAGACCCAGAGTGAGCATCATTAACAACATAAATAACAGATAGAGTATCTATAAGTCCTGGATTTAAAAACTCCTGAGCATAAAAAGTTTCTGGAATTATTTTTAAAAATACATTTTCTATTGGAAAAACAAAAGCCAAAGATTTATCATGAAGGTAGGAATTTATTTCAGATATAAAACTTATATATAATCTTCTATTCTCTAAATTTAAATTTTTAAGGTTTGTTGTTTTAATAACTCCTTCTTTAAAACCATTCACCCTATCCACCCATGAAATTTCTTCAAAGCTCGACAGCATGGTCTGTAATATTGCATCTTTTATGTAAGAAAAGCTATACATGCTTACGTCGCCTTGAGAAAATATTTTATTAACCATTTTTGCCTCCTGCTCTATGCTCATGCCAAACGTTTGGATAAACTGGATCCCTTGGGGGATTGATGTCAAAAACAGATATAGATGACTTTTTTTCTTCTGGGAACTCTTCTATTTTTTCATTTAAAGTTGATTTAAATATGTTCATTGCTTTTTTGTTTTTTTCGCTACTATCGTATGATACGTCTACTGTCATATCGAGATACTTATAAAAAATAAATCTTCCAATAAGACCAAATACTGCAAGTAATCCTTTTTTTCTGTAATTTGGAGTAATGTAAACCCTTTCAGTTATTGAATCTTTGTTAACTGTAGCATACATGTCTGGATACTCGCTAGGAATCATATCCGACATAACAATAGTTCCTTCTGGATACCTATCGTTAAAATAAACTCCTATTACGTAATTTACTTTTGATAAATCTACTTTAGACACATGCACCCAGGAGCCTTTTAGCTGATCTGGCATTGAAGAAAATAGAGGTACAGAATACTTATCAACTTCTTGTAAGTCTATAATATTATATTGCGCTTGAATCATGAGTTAACATCCTTTCAGTAAAGAACATATCATATGGCTCACAGTTGATAGAAATAATATCGTGTGGAGCCTGAACTATTTCATAAAGATAAATTGGTTCCCAGCTACTAGTGTCATATGAATAAACTAAATCAGTTTCTTTGACTACGTTTACTGAAGTTTCAAACTTAGAAACCCCATCTCTTTTAATTAGAATATAATGATATTGTGAAAATATATCTTCATTAATTACAACTGCAAATGCAGACTGAGTTTTATATAAATTAACTATAGTTGTAACTTCTGGAATAATATTAGGGTTATTATCTGACCAGGCAATTGCTTCTGCAGTTACCCCTTCTGAGCTTTCATACGGGAATCCTTCTATGTTTGCAGATAAAAGGGTGTCGCCAATCTGTAAATCTCCTGCTTTGACAAGGCCGTCCGTGGTTCTAACTAACGTCTCAATGCCAACACTTTTACTCGGGCCGCTAAATAGCGAACTAAGGTCTAATGAAGCTAAAGTAATATCAAATCCTGGATCAGCAAATCCTGGGTTGCTAAAGTCTGGTTCATTGAATCCTGGGTTGCTAAAGTCTGGTTCATTGAATCCTGGGTTAGAAAATCCTGGGTTAGGAACACCACAGAAACTTCTTCCTAAATAAACATCTGGACATCCAGCTGTCCATGACCGCTGATAAGCATCTCCATAGCCTTGAGAGTCTACATTAGTACAGTAAGTTGGTGCATCAACATAATCACAAACAACACCAAATCCTGGGTTAAATCCTGGGTTAGCAAATCCTGGGTTGAATCCTGGGTTAAAGTTTGGTGGAGCTACATAATTATAATAATTAAAAGAAACTTGTGATCCAATTAAAACTGTAGATCCTGCAGCTTGCGATTGAGAAACAATTCCTAGATTTAAATTAATATTTTCTGTATTTGTTGGAGTATCTACTGGCACTAAGCCAACGGCATTTAATACAGCTATTGCCTGGTCTCTATTTAATCCAGATAGGTTGGGTACATCTACTTTTCTGATACCTAATCGGCTAAAAAATTTTTTATTGAGTCTTGACATTTATCAAGCTACCAAGTCTCCAAAAGCGACCCAGCTATTCGTGCCTCTTTTGATTATAGTTGCGGCAGACCACTGTGTTCTGAGCTTTAAACCTGGTGTAGCATTAATAGTAAAACCATCTCCAGCTATTGTTACTTGAGAAGAGCCTGTTTGAAGAACTTCAAATGTTGTTCCTACTGGGAATGATGCTGAATCTGTTATTGTAAATGTTCCGCCACCTGACATTTCAACAATCTTTCCCATATCCATTAAGACTGCAGTATAAGATCCAGTCTTGGCAGAAAATGTCTGAAGACTGCTATCTTTTTCAAATAAAACAACACCCTTCATTGGCTCATGGAATTGACATGCATAGTAAAGCTGTGGAGCATCTAGTGGAAGCAAAATTACAATCTGTCCAGTAGCTGTTCCAGATCCTTCTATGCCAGTCTCATAAACATTTGCTGCATTATATGCTCCATATGAAGTTTGAAACCAAAGCGGGTGTCCTGGTGCTTGGATAGATATTCTGGCAGGCTTTCCAGGAGTTAAGGTAATTGGTCCATTCAGGGTTCCATTTACAATATATCCACCTGTTCCGCTATTAAAAATTTGATAGTCTAAAGCTGGCTGTGTTTTATCTAGGTAGGTTGCTGTAGCTGCTGTTTGCGCTAAATATGTAGAAGCTGCATCAGTTATTTTTAAGTAATCAGAAGTTGCTGTTGTTATATTTAACTTTGTTCCTAAAGCGGTTGTAATAGTGGTTGCAAAGTTTTGATCATCATTTATTGCTGCTGCAAGTTCATTTAAAGTATTTAAAGCTGTCGGAGCAGAGTCCAATATATTATTAAATACTGCAGTAGCTGCTGTAGTAGCTGTTGTGTCAGCATATGTTTTAGTAGATATAATTGAAGTATCTACAGATATTGCACCAGTTGTATCATTGTAGGATAATCCAGACCCAAGGCTGTTTCCTACCGCATCTTGTGCTCTCTCATCTGTAAAATAAAGATTTGTTCCTTCTGATAGGGAAGATGTTGATGATGGAATTTCTGTATCTCTAGCAATAGTATCTGGAATTTCTGAGTCTGGAATCTTACCATTTGAATCTAGTGAAGCCACTCCATCTGGCTGCCCGATATCCCCGTATGGAACATATCCAGTTGTTGAATCTGTTAAAGTTGTTGAAAGACTAGTTGTTGTTACTACATCTGGGCCAGTTGAAAGGCTTATGCTGTTATTCTCATCACTGTAAGATACAACTATATTTGAATGCGTTCCAGCAGATAAAGCTGCGGCTACTCCGTCTTGTGCCATTTCTTGTACTTCTGCAACTGGTGGGGTTAGATAAGGCAAAGCCGACCAGATATTAATTCCGTTTCCTGCTTTTACCTTGTTTAAAGTTGTGTCAATACCAAGTTCGCCAGACTCCAAAATTTTGGTGGAAGAGTTCCATTGAGTTGTTGTGCCTCTTCTTATTCTTATTCTAGATGCCATTTATATCATCACAACCTTTCCTTCAAGACAGCAATTGTCTCCTCCGCTTAGAGTTTCGATTGCCATATTGTAAGAGTGCTCTAAAAAGTCTTCTCTTCCAGTAGCCCAATTAATATTAAGTAGTTTTACTGTTTTATTTTCAGAAATATTTTTGATGGTCAAATTAAGCAGAGGCGCTGTATCGCTTTCCTCTACTTCCCATTCCCAATTGCCTACGGTCTCTATTGTCATATCGTTGCTATATCCTTAATAGTTATAGTACCAGTCATTCCACTATGAAACGAACAAAGGTATCCGTAATTCCCGCTTATACCTTGAGGAATTTGCCAATATAAAGTTCCGCTAGTTTTGCCTTGAGCATCGGTGCCAGTAGATACAACTCCTGTTGTTGAAACGTGGATCAATCCTGTGTTGTAATTTGCTCCAGAAAATCTAATCAAAAACGGGTGTCCCGTAACATTTAAATTAAATGCTATAGTAGTTCCTGAAATTGCATATATTGTTGGATTGCTTCCACCATATTGATTCATAAATAGATATGCTGAAGCTCCACTATTTGTTACATCTAACCTAGTAATTGCAGGATAGGCAATTTTATCAATTGTAATACCAGCGGTTGTTACATCTGTTTGTCCGTTAAAAGTTGCTGCGCCTGCTGGACCGACGTCACCAGTATCACCTTTTAAACCTTGCGGACCTTGAGGGCCTGTGTCACCAGTATCTCCCTTTAAACCCTGTGGTCCAGGTACAGTGCTTGCTGCACCTGCTGGTCCTGTTAAACCTGTTTCTCCTCTTAAACCTTGTGGACCTGTTAAACCTTGAATTCCTTGTGCACCTGCTGCACCAGTTAATCCTGTATCGCCTTTTGGTCCTGTTAAACCAGTGTCACCTTTTAAACCTTGCGGACCTTGCGGACCTGCTGGTCCTTGTGGTCCAGGTACAGTGCTTGCTGCACCTGCTGGTCCTACTGGGCCCTGATCTCCAGTATCGCCCTTTGGACCTGGAACTGTACTATCTGCACCTGTGTCTCCTATAATAAAAGGAAGGTCGGCCCAAAGACTGGTTCCGTTACCAATTTTTAATCTATTAAGGGTTCTATCTATTCCAAGCTCGCCTACTTTTAAAATTTTAGTAGATTGAGCCCATTGAGCTGTGGTGCCACGTCTTATTTGTACAATAGCCATTACGCTTCACCTGCATCAAGATTTCCTGGTAAGTTTCCAAACTCTGAAAATGGATTTCCTCCATCTAAGGTTCCAGTTGATCCAACTGTAGATTCCGAAACAGAAAAAATATTTCCGTCGTATGAATGAACATGGTCTAATAAACCAGTAATTGCTCCGCCACCAATTGGATTCCAGGTGGTACCGTCATAGTATCTTAGCTCTGATTCTGTTGAATTATAATACAGATCACCAATTCTACCTTCAACTGGATCTGATTCTAATGCTACTGCATGTAAAGGGACTAATCTTTTTACAGACACTTAATGCCCCCTTATCCTACGATTACTACCGTATATGCTCCAGCGGCTGGTGCTACTGTGAATCCTAATGTTACAACACTTGTAGAAGTTCTAACTACATCGCACTCTACGGTTTCGTATGTATTAGAATCATAAACTTGAACAGAGACATCTCTTGCTCCAAGGTTGTGGGTTACAGGTATCTGTGTTAAAACACCGTTTCCAATTGTTCCTGAAAACTTTCTCGTAATTGCGTGATAATTTGTACCATTATTTGTAAGGGTCCAGCGATCATCAGACTCGTTCCATAGAATTTCTACATCTGCACCTTCGCCACGCTCTACACGAATTCCAGCATCTGCTGTTGGAGTTCCAGTAAAGTCAGTATTAAGGTTAATCTTATTATCAACAATATTTACCTGAGTGGTATTTACTGAGTTAATTGTTCCAGTTACATTAAGGTTTCCGCCAACATTTAAGTTGTTGGTAATTGTTACATCATCTGGTAAACCAATTGTTACTGTGGTTCCTTCTCCAGATGTAGGGCTAACTGTTACTTCGTTAGCTGTTCCTGTGATATTTGCAACGTAATCACCAGTGGTTTGTGTTCCAAGGTCTACATTCTTAACAGATACTGCGCCATCTGTTACGGTAAAATCTGCTGTAGCAAAAGAAGCAACACCACGGTTTGTAGTTGTTGCAATTTCTGCATCTACTGTTAGGGTTCCTGCTGTATCATCGTATGTTACATCGATGCCTTCGCCTGCAACAATTTGTCCGCCAACAATATCTTGTACACGCTCAGCATTTAATGTTACTGCGCCTGATGTTACTGTAAAGTCTGTTGCGTCAAAGCTTGCAACACCCTTATTTGATGAGGTTGCATCTTCTGCTGATATTGTAATTGTGTTATCTGTTACAAGAACATCAATTCCTTCTCCGCCGTTAACCTCTAATGTTTCTGTCAATAAATTGATTGATGTTGAATCTGCTCCATCGCCTGAAACTGTAAGTGTTGTTGCAACATCTACTGTTCCTGCTGCTGTTAAGCGACCTTGTGCATCTACTGTAAAAGTAGGAATCTGTGTTTGTGATCCATATGATCCTGGTGTTACTGTAGTATCATTAAGTTTAAGAGTTGTTGTTCCTGCTGTATCGTTATATGTAGCAGTTAATGCTGTTCCGCCTAATACTGATGAACCAATAACATCTTGAATGACTTCTTCGGAGCCAGACATTGGCACCCATGGACCATTAGGTGATGCAAGTCCATTGTAGTAGTACATTACATTTTCTACTGTGTTGTAGTAAATCTGTCCAGTTACAGGAGCTGATGGATTTGCTGTAAGCCCCTGAATTCTGGCATTCTGAAGTTCATTCTTATTCAGATTGATATCAGTTACAAATAATCTTGCCATTTTCTATTCTCCTTTAAGACAGGTATGCTGTCCCGCCGAATGGTTGAGCCATTGTCAGCGTAATCTTCATGTTACTATTATAGTCTATTCCTGTTTCTAATATGTCTCCTGCGCTATTTTTAACAGTGACATTTGGGTTGTATCCCATGTTGTGAGTTATTTCAAGCGCCCAATAAGATCCTTGATCTATGACCTGACTTATTGAAAATGGGTAAGTTAGGGTTGCTGTGCTTAAAAGGTAATTTGTTGCTCCCGCCCAAGAAAGATCGTTTGGCTTTGGGCCATAGAATCTTGTTGTATTTTTGTCGTAGTAGAAATCTCCTTCGACACCAAAATTGGCTGCGGGCTCTCCAAGACCGTTGAGTATACTCTTTCCTCTAGGTCCTTGAATTCCAACATTAGGAATTACGACCTTGTGAACTTCTTCGGTTACTACGATATTATTACTGTTATTAGTTGGCATTAGATGGTCACCGTTTTATTAAGGGTTAAAAATCCCTCAATAATTTTTATTCTGTTTGAATTGCTGTCTACCAAGATTAAATCGTAAGCAGACTTTGGATAAAATAATTTATTTGTTTGAGTTGGCGTCATGGTGACTGTTATCTTTCCCAGAAGAGGGTCTATCACAATTCCACCCAATGGTGATGTTAAAGTTGCTGCTAGCTTAGAAGCAGATGTTCCATCTCTTACCTGCATTTTTGCAGAAGACCCAGTCAAGTTAATAGGATTGTCTTGGCTATCTTTATATTCAACAACAAACCTGAAGGTTGTGTTTTGATCAACTTGAAAGTTTTTTTGGGCTGACATTTCTCTCCTAATAGGAAGACTCCTATGCTTATTTTAGCACAGGAGTCATCCCAATTACTTATTAGAATTACTTCTTAGTAAATCCAAAAGCTGGCTCGTTACTGTTGAGAGCCTTTAGGATAACTGGCAGGCATGCTGCAATTCCACCCTTAAGTAAGTCTCCTGGGTCAGTATTTCCAGTCATGTAAAGAGCGATGGCTGCACCCAAAAAGTGACGACCATAACTTGCTAACGCTGCTAGAATTTTCTCTTGCATAGTTACCTTTCCATCATTGTTTAGATCTTGTTTCATTAGATCCTCCTATTTCTGGGCATTGTGCCCAGGAATTTTGGGGTTTCCCCCAATATTTATTATATACCGTTTAGGCAGAAATGTCTACAAGCTCGCAATTACCGTCTGAACTGCAGGCAAGCGTAGCATTTGTAGAAGTTCCATCCTCTGTTTCATAAAAAGACAAATCTTCCCAGCGAATTTCTTTTGGCATCTTTGCAACAAGTGCTTCGTAATCTTCTTTTGTTACTTCTTGGTATGGAGCCTGCTTGTATGAGTGGTCAGAATGTGGCAGGAATGAAATTCCAGAGACTTCGTCAAAATGCTTATAGACCCATGCTCCAACTTCCATCCACTCATCTTCTTTTACGGAAACTGTAATAGACGGCTTATGCTCACACCACGCACGTTGATAAACTAACCAAATGTTTAGGTGTTCAATAGCTGTTAAATCATTTCTAACAATTGCACCTTCTGGTGCCTTTACTGGAAACGAAAATACGTAAGTTTCGTTTGGCTTCATTACGTCGTCTTCTACTGGAATTCCAACTTCTTTCAAAAATGTAGAAATAGGATCTCCCTTTGAACCACGTACTGTACGAATGTAATATGGAGAATGCCATGCATGCATTCCTGAAGATACCCCGACCAATTGAGATACTGTTCCAGATGGCTTTACACAAGTAATGGCGGCAGACTCAGGAATCCCAATTTTCCCAGCCTCATCTTTATTCTTTGCTCTTGCTGATTCTCTAAGAGTCATCAAGAATGCTTCTAGGGAAACCAAATCTTCTTTGCCTGACATAAACTTATGTCCAAATTGTCCAGTTAAAGATACTCCTAGCAGACGCTCTTCTTCTGTGTTATCTTTCCAGATTTTACGTAGGTACTTAAAGTCTGTAAGAGTAGACTGCCATGTGCCAAGGATTGTAGCTAATTGAACCTTACGTTCGATATCTTTCTTTGTATCATTTTCACGTAATACGACTTCTGAAAGATTACAAAACTGGTAAGGACGTAGAATAATCTCTGAGCACGGGTTAGTTCCGTAGTGAATATCTGGATCTCTTCTTCCATACTTGGCTGCTTGGGCCTGAGCTGCGGCCACGTTGTATATACCTCGTTCTCCTGACTTTGAGTCATACAAAGATTTCCATTCTGCAATAAACTGCTCCATATCTGGTTTGCGTGAATACGCAACAGAATTATTTGATAATGCACGTTGTGTGTTATTTTCCCACCAATTACCAGACTTTGCTGCAGCCATTTCAATATCATTAATATTAGAAAGAGAAATCATTGCTGAGCGACGAACTCCTCCGACTACAACTACTTCGCCAATCTTGCACATAATGTCATGCGCTTCAATAGGCTTTAACTGGCGTCCTGCTGCTGACTTAAACTTTGCAATAGTAAAATCAAATAAATTAACTAATGGTTGTGGACCAGATGATCTGCCACCCATTGTTTTAAGTCTTGCGCCTGCGGGACGAACTTTAGATACATCAATTGCTGGAATTTGTCCAGACCAAAGCAATGCAAGTAGTTCACGGTATGACTTTGCCCAACCTTGCTTAGAATCTTCTACAACTATTACTGTATCAGACTTTTCAAATGATTCTGGCACTGCGGGAAGTTTATTAACATACTTGTACTCAACAGAAAAGCCAACACCTGTGCCACACATAAGAATATACATTGTTTCATCAAATGATCTTGGATTGTCTACTGGTACAAATGAACAGTTGTACCCTGCAACATTATCTCTGTCTAGGGCAGCACCTGCAGTCATTACGGATCTCATTGATGGCATTACATTTCTATTAAACACAGCAGACTTTAGTTCTTCAACTAGTTTTGATTCTGGCTCATATGAGTATTCTTTAAAAAGGTGATTCAACATAAAATCAAAGTATCTATCTACTGTCTCTCCCCATGTCTCACGACGGTTATCCTCTGGAATCCATCGTGCATATCTAGATAAAGCAATAAAGTTTTCGTATGGGTTTTCAATAGTTTTTGACATTTTTAAGTAACACCTTTTCTCCGCCTTGCGGTATATGATTTTTTAGTTGAAGCTTAATTCTACCAAAGTTTAATTAAAAGGGGAAGGGCTAGGAAAACTTTTTATCTAAATCGCTAAAAGCATTCTTGGTCAACTTAATCCAGTTATACTTTTCATGTATCCTAGTCGACTGAGCAAAATAGTAACCTGAATATGCTTTAAAGTTTATAACGGAATCATACATTAAATCTTCTAAATGTTTTGCATCTGGTTTAAACATTTTACCAATATGAGGATCACCTACTGCTTTTGGAAGAGTCTCATCTGTAAGTGTAGACTTTAATGCAAG